>CAJIBE010000070.1_pt1 | contig 9752 bp, 9 predicted proteins | sample 9199301 | NCBI WGS metagenome assembly CAJIBE01 (sample SAMEA7708291, study PRJEB35096) | sediment metagenome | biome: marine neritic benthic zone biome [ENVO:01000025]; feature: sediment [ENVO:00002007]; material: shallow marine sediment [ENVO:03000034] sea grass bed [ENVO_01000059] ... | reverse complement strand
CTTACGCACTCGATTTATTAATTGCCATCCGAGTAAAAATCGGCCCAATCAACTCGAAGACAATGGTGGCAGCAATCACAATTGTAAGCAGGTCATTTTTATATGCCGGAAAATAGCTGGAAGCTACCAGCACCATGCCAATCGCTACACCAGCCTGTGGCAATAACGCACAGCCCATCCATTTCCTAACACTTTCATCTGATTTCGCTAACAGACTGCCTGTATACGAACCTGCTATCTTTCCAACAATCCGCAGAACAAGGTAAATTAATAATACGTAATAGTATTTATTTACGGATACAAACTGTAATGATGCCCCGGCCAGTGTAAAAAATAACACCATAATCGGCCATTCGATATTTTCAATCTCGTGGAATGAATATTTATGATGTTTTGCGAAATTTGCAACTACCGATCCCATGACAATCGATGCAATGAGATGAGAGACATCCAGCCATTTGGCCAGCCCTCCGCAAATCAATATCAGGCCAACTGCTTCTATCATCAATGGTCGACCGGGACTTACTTTACCGGTAAGAAATGCTGCTGGAAATCCAATTATAATACCGATCAGAATTGCACCTAACACATCTTTTAATGCGAAAATAAGTGGGCTATCCGTATAATTAACCCCATTAGTACCTGCGGTTAAATAAGCCAGACATAAACTGAAAATTATCAGACCTAATATGTCATCAAGCGCCACTATAGCAATCAATCGATCAACAAATGCATTTTTACGATTCAGTTCAATGGCTACATCGAGTGTCGCTGCTGGTGCAGTCGCTGCAGAAATACAGCCCAATAGTATGGCTATCTCTATTGGGAGTTTTAAGACAAACAAACCTGCTGCTACTACTAACGTGGTAACGATTACAGCACATATCGAAATTATTAAGACCTCCATTCCTGAATTATGGAGTGCAGAGCGGGTTAATTTACCTCCCACGAGAAAACCCACCATGACCAACGCTATATCGGCGATTACGCCATAGTTATCAATGAACAAATCCGGAATGATATCCAATACCGGCTTCCCCAGTATTATTCCGAACATGAGTAACAAAGTAACGCGCGGCAAATGTGTACGCTTACCTAGGGCATCGGTTGCCAACCCCAGCAATAGAATGCATCCTACAGTCAATATTAATACATGAGTGTCACCCATTGCGCTAGCGAACGAGTAATGGTAATTCTTCAAATGCCATCAGCTTATCTATATCTAGCTTGTATTCTTTCATTGCATTAATCAGCGCTTTATTTGATGAATATATTTCACGAACAACATTCAGTGGAGTGGAAATTTCACTGGAATAATGCTTGTAAATATACGCCACTAATTGGTCATGAGTACTTTCATTTTCATATTCCAAAGCCATCAATTCCTCCGGAGTCACATCCTTAACCTCCATTGATGATAATTTGACTATCTTTCTATATAATTTTTTACTATTACCTATCAATCTCTCCCTGTTTTTAAAACTGTTACTGTCTTCAATACGAATGATACTAGCAAGGTCGTGCCGTATACTTTTAATCGAGCGTGCACTATGCACAAGATTTCGCATGGATGCGGTCCAAAGCAATAAATCATTTCTTTCCTCAACCGATAACTCTGCCTGTTTCAAACTTAATATAAACTTCAATATTTCTGTTTCCTGTTTTTTTAATAACTCATAGCGTTCATTTTTTGTCATTATCACCTGAACATAATCTGAATAATCTTTCAATATTGAATTCTGCTCTTGAGCACTCACCTGAAGTATTTGCATGTTATATTTTACCGCTTGCACGAACATGCGCTCAATTTCCTTGTCAACGGCGTCTATCGCTAACGATGGTACTTTTTCATCGGCATGTTGAATAAATTTGGTTACGGACTCCTCTTTGCTAACGAACTTGTTTTGAATATACAACGATATTTTCGGTAAAAAGGGTATAAACAGTATAATTCCAAATGCGTTAAACAAGTTATGAAACAAAACCAGTGTAAACAATGGATCGGTTACGCCTATCACCTCAACGATCAACAACAAAAGCAAAGGAAGAAACAACAGAGATATCAAATCTACTATCAGATTATAAAATACATGAAAGAAAGCGACCTGCTTTTTAGCAGAAACTCCAGATAATGAGCCGAGCACAACAGTTATTGTAGTTCCCAAATCAGCCCCAATGACCGTAGCGGCCGCCTGAGTGATGCTAATTGACTGCAGACTGAGTGCACTCAGCGTAATCGCCATGACAGCCGAACTGGACTGCACAATAGCCGTGACGATAATCCCAATAACAAAAAAGTGAACGATTCCGTAGTGCTCATACTTAGTGAGATCAACCAGAGTCAGAATTGTTTCCATGCCGCTCTTCATGAAACCCAGGCCAAATATAAGCAACCCGAAGCCAAACAAAATCAGGAAGACCGATTTCATCCGAGGATTATTCTGGATGAACGCAATCCCTAAGGCGCCTATTGCTATAATCGGTAAAGATAATTGCTCGACATCAAGCTTGAATCCAAAAATCGCAACAATCCAACCTGTAAAGGTCGTACCCAGATTAGCACCCATTATAATTCCAAGTGCGTTGTACATCGGAATATACTGAGACCCGACAAGCGCCAGGACCATTAGAGATACTAACGAGCTGCTCTGCAAAAGAGCGGTAAAGACGGTGCCACTGAGAATAGACTCTACAGTGTTGTTGGTATGATCTCGCAGTGCTTGCACAAATCTGCGGCCACCCAGCTTGCGCAAAGCACTTTCTATACTGGTTATTCCATACAGGAACAACCCAAGACCTGCTAAAAACTGCCAGATGTCATACATTTATAGTTATTATTAGTTCAACATCAATAATCTCTTACATTTCCAGTGTGATCATCCAAGCAAACACCCATTGGCTTACACTCAATTTATGGTAAAAAATTACTTACTCCTTGCGAAGCCAATCCTAATAGCAATATTAGAGCCAACAGAACAATCCATACTATTTTAGATCGTTTATCTTTTTTGATTTCTTGATTCATAATTCACCCAAATTCTCTCATTTATATTGTTATAAGTATAATCTCTTATCTGTTTGTTTTTATTGATTTAAATCAAAGTGGCTCAATAAAATTTTCGCAGGCTCTCTCTGAATAATAAACAATCGTGTCATGTCCAACTCATTCCAAAAAAATACCCGTAAATCGCCCTACACCATTAATAGGTTTTATTATTTTTCTCTATCCATTAGTTTTATAAAGATTTCGGCTAATATTCATCATGTGCCATTCCTATATCATTTATTACACTGGTTTTCATTTAGGATACTCTATCTATCGTAATATCAACCAGATAATCATTCATGAGCGCTAAAAAACTAAAAAAATCTGAAATAAAAATTACCTGGGAAGACAGCCCATCTGGCCTGACTGAAGTTCTTGAAAAAAGCTTACATGACCGCTTACAGGATATTACCAAAAGCTACCGTCTCATGTTAGAACATCACAGCAAGGAAAACCTGCATCAATTGCGTGTCGGGCTAAGAAGACTAAAGTCTTTTAATCGTTTTTTTAGGGACAAAATGTCAAAAGACGAGTTTGTTTATGCCAATACATTACTCAGGGACTTAATCAAGCCTACTTCCAAAGCGCGTGATCTTGATGTGGTAGTCTCCACTATCATCAGGCCTGCAAATAAAAAAAACAGGGCCTCATCTGATCTATATCTACTCTTACATGAATTTAACGAACAACTTACGTATCAACGTAATTTGGTAGTCAGCGAACTTTCTTCCGAGTATTACCATGACCTGATTAATGACCTGAATAATTGGGCAACCCGGCCCATTTGGGAACCCGAGCGATTCAATGGCAATTCGAGCCATGCCCAACTACTTCGACAAAATATTTCAAATCGATATGAAAATATCATACAAAAATCCAGCCGCGTGGCGAATTTGTCCAGAAAAAAGTTGCATAAACTACGTATCGAGGCAAAAGAACTCAGGTATGTTATTGATTCTCTTGCGCCTGACGTCAGGATCAGCAAGAAATACCAAAATCATCTAAGAATTCTTCAGGAAGATTTAGGGGTGATCAATGACACCTATGTCGCTGATGCTCTACTGGATCAAATGAACGATAACAACGCCTGGGCTTCTACGATCCCATATATTAAAAGAAAATCAAACAAACTGCGGGCACGTCACCTGAAGCATTTGAAGAGTTATTTCTAAACACGATTTATTGATCCTGATCAGTACTGCACTTTCCTAAATCATAATAATAAAACACATAGGTTGAGTTACATATTAATAGTAAATAAGCGAGGTGAGTCATGAAGCTAGTCCCGAGAGACCCTTTTAATAATATTTTTCCGCAGATAAAGGATTTAAATAAGTTTTTTAATTTAGAGCTGGATGATGACAGCACCATTGCCACGAGTGACTGGACTCCAGCGGTGGATGTTGCAGAAAAAGACGACCATTTTCTTATTAAGGCAGATGTCCCGGGCGTTGACCCAAAAGATATTGAAGTAAGCATGGAAAACGGCTACCTAACGGTAAAAGGAGAACGCGAATCAGAAGTTAAGGAAGAAAAAGAGGACTACACACGCATAGAGCGCTCTCACGGTAGCTTTTACCGTCGCTTCAATCTTCCGGATTATGCTGACCCAAATAAAGTAACCGCAAGTTCAAATAAAGGCGTATTAGAAATCAAAGTCGGTAAAACCGAGGTCGCCAAACCAAAGAAAATAAGCATTAAAGTCACGTAAGTTCATGTCCCTCAAGGGCAATAGCGATTCAGAGAAACGCTATTGCCCTGAGGAAGGGTGTTTATTTTTATTGCATCAGTTAAAAAAACAAACCTCTATCCAAACACAGCGCGTGTAATGCAATAATTTCTGCCTTGCTAAATAATTGTTTCAGCCGACTTCTTTATGTCATCGATCTCGGCAATGTCTACCAATTCGAAGGTACAAGAGCCTTTGTGTTTCAGGAAATCTGTTTTACAACGAAGCTCGACAAAACCATCTTCAAGCAATCGGTTTTCGGATTGAAAATACCACCTGAATGCAGAAAGTGTATGCGCTTTCAATCCATTCTCTTCGGCAAACTCTTCAACAAACTTATTCGCTTCATGCTCGATATCTTCGACCGGATGCTCAAGGAAGTGATCTGCTTTCGCTTTATCCATTAGGCTTGAACAGACGCTTTTAACGCTATTTAGTTGCATGATGCCTCCTAATTGATATGCAGCTGATAGCAAGCATTATAATCTCAGCCGGCAATCAATAACAGGGGTCTTAATACAAGACTTTTTTATCTGAATAGTTGATAGGGCTTATAGATTTTAATTATCGACACGAGTCATAAAGAGCACCCTACAGCACCCGGCTGACTCAGCAGCAACGGTTCGTTACTGCTGGTCAATAGAGATTAAGAATGGTATCGCAGCTAATTTGCTACCGAGGTACTGTTCTTCCCAGATTTTTCTGCATGATTCACTGCATTATGCGCAAATTCAATCAACTGTGCTTCCGTTTGCACCTTGCCATCGGGATATGTTGATATTCCTATGCTCGTAGTGATTCGTATTTGATAGGATTTATACATGAAGGCAGTATTTTCAATTTTCGAGCGAATGAACTCTGCAAATTTAATCGCGGAAAACGTAGTGTACTCAGGACATATCACGACAAATTCTTCTTTACTGTAATGACAGACATAGTCTTCTTCTCTGGATATGCTTTCAAGAATATTGGCGACCTGAACTAATACTTCATTCCCGCCCTCTGCGCCGAAATCATCTTCCACCTTGCTATAATCATCTATTTTGATCATTAACATGCAAAATGCAGAGGCATTACGCTTCGTTTCATCACACACTTTTTCCAGGCATTTCATACAGCCATCTTTATCCAATAGATTGGTCAAAGGATCACGCGCAAGACCCAGAGGCTTACTTTCTTCCTGACCACTCTCATCCATGAACTCTTTAATAATTAATATAATTAAAGTAGACGTACCTAAAAATATCTTGTCCCCATGTTTAAGCTCTCTCGACTCCACGAATCTTTTTTTATTAATAAATGTTCCATTCGTACTATTACTATCCTCGATATGAGCCTTTCCATTCCTGTAAAACAGGTTGGCATGGTAACGGGACAAGCCTTTATCCAATATCTGTATATCCGCATTATCACCCCTCCCTATAGTAAGGGTTCTAGATGAAGACAATTTGTAATGCCTACCCTGGCCCGGTCCGGTCACAATCGAAATAAATGCCGTGTATCTGGATAGATAGTTGTCCTGACGGGAATTATGATTTTCTACTGAATTACTGAGTGATGATTTCATAGTTTTATCTGGAATTTTTAGTGGCTCTACTTCTGACTTGATTAAGAGTCTTCATATAATCCAGATTAAAGTTACTTTCGACGTCGACTTACACAGTTTTTAATACTCCAACTTTGAACGCGTGAACAATCCACGTAAATGTGACAACCATCACTTTTGGAAACTTTCACTACAAACCATTGGCTAAACATAACAACCACTGCGTAGTAATTTGCAATTTACATACAAAGAGCTAGCAACTCATCTAAACGCGCATGCAGCACGTAGAAGTATTCCCACGAGTGCAAGCCTACTATAAAGAGTTTCTGACAGAATCAATGAAGATACTGAAGACTGGAGCAAGTTACTCCTCCGGATACTAATGCCCAGAACAACCGCCCGGTTATTGCCAAGACAATTACTCTATCCCAACGACTTCACCAGATCTTAAGTTTTCCCCGACAACAGGATTTATATGCGATAGCTTTAAATAACTAATTTATAATAGATTTATTCATAATCGTGCGTCAGTTCCTCACCTTGCTCGATGTCTCTCAGTGCAACGATCGTGAGGTCGTCATAATACGCAACGTTTGGCTTATTCGAATGATTAATAAACCTGAAGTTGCAGGTTACATCGAACATTTTTTTACCGACCCATAACGTATAATCATTGGGCTTTCGAGTTTTGGTCACCTCACAGGTGCCCAGCACTACTCCCTCATCGATTCTTTCAGTGCTAAACAAGCCATTCCCGTGAATTGAACTTTTCTTTACTTTAACCATATTTAATTATCTATTGTTTTGATAAAAGCGATTGTTGGTTGAATGACTGGCCTGAATTTTCGCAACTGAAAACACATCACTTTAAAACGCGAAGCTTATTTAAAAGAATATATTCTCTCTTAACAACAAAACCAGGAACTCACTCTAACCTACCTGAAACTTCGCGCGTACTTTTATCAGATTCAGCATCAATTTTCAAAATTTTTTAGCTGGTAATCATTCTGCAGAGGCTACAGAAAACTCACTATAGAACGCACCGCCTTAATAACTAATCTTTTTATAAATTAATTTAATTTATTAGCTCTATGAAAGAGTTACTGCATTAACAATGCAACTTCCAGTTCAATCAAAATAAATGACACCACACGCTCTATTGTCAAAAATGCGGCTACGCGGCAATCGGAAGAAACGACAGTACTCGTTCAATCGTCCAGAACGCCGCAATACTGCCAATACTGTAAGGCAACAAACGCCAGGCGCCTTGCGGCACCGTTAATGGCAAACGTTTCAGCAACGCAACCAGACTGATCACCACAGCAATGAATAACAGTTGCCCGGTTTCCACACCGACGTTAAACATCAACAGCGCCAGCGGCACTTCGTGTTGCGGTACACCAATTTCAGATAATGCACCGGCAAACCCCAGACCGTGGAACAGGCCGAAGGCAAAGGCAACCACCCAAGGCTGGCGCTCGGTCAGGCTAATCTGGCCATTGTGTTTATGCACGATCTCCGTTGCCAGAAAGACAATACTCAAGGCGATAATGGCTTCGGTGGGCGCTGATGGCACATGCACAATACCCAGTGTCGCCAACACCAGTGTGATGCTATGCGCAACCGTGAATGCGGTAACCGCCTTCAGTAACTGTCCAAAACCAACGACGATCAACATCAGTGCGAGGACAAATAACAAGTGATCAATTCCTTCCAGGATATGAATTGTACCCAAGCGCCAATAGTCACCGGCGACTTCAATTTTGGATGACTGCTGCGGGATGGTGAACTCGGGTGAACTCGGGCGCAGGATCGCCGAATGCTGGGTGCCGTCTTGCAACTGCACAAGCAACAGCACATCGGTCTGCAGAGCAGACAGGCCCTCAATGACAATGCTCTGGCCAGTCAACGACGCAGCATTATTCTTGTATATTGCATATTCGATCCTGGCACCCGATACTTCCTGCACAGTTGGCGAGCCCAGTAATTCCAGGTTCTGCGGTAGTTGTGGCGTAATCGCCAGCACCTGACCGCCACGCGTGGGGACTTTCCAGGTGACGGCAAACAGACCGGTGTTTTGTTCTTTGATATCCAACAACGCAGGACGGATCTCATCCGCATTGACCGACATGGCCGAATATATACCCAACATCGCAATCGCCAGCCAAATCGATTTATAAAACCGCATTAAGGGGATGCCTCCGGCACAACGACCACATTGCCACCAACTGCCGGCGTCTCAATAACAACAGTGTACTGATTTCTCAGGTTAGCGTAGAACTGGGCATTGAGTTCTTCTCCCTTTTCTCCTTTCCAGTCCTGTTCAACCCGTTCACGCTGTTCGGCAAATATAGGCGGCGGAGGCTGAATAATTTCGTGCACATACACCAGGTGAGTGCCATAACCGGAAAGCATTGGCCCGTGCCATTGCCCAGGAGCAATCCCTATTAGCGACTCGGCAAAACCGCTACCGAACAGTTTCTGTATCTCCAGGGCATCTCTTTCAGAGTAATAGTTCTGCAGCATGAGATCATCGCCCAATGCACCGGGATCATTGATGGCATTGCCCTGCGCGATGAGTTGTGCCTTGATAGCCTCGGCATGGTCCAGCGTGGTATCGCCGCGCTTGTCCGGATCGATGAAAATCTGGGTAAAGGTGTAACGCACCGGCCGCTGATAGCGGTCGCGGTTATCATTGAAATACGCTTGCAGTTCTGCGCCGGTGGGTGGCGTCAACGCCACCAGATCCCTGGCAAGGAACTCCAGTTTTTGTGCCAAGCGACGACGAATAACAGTGTCGTGTTTGTTCAGACCCATGGTCAGTGCCTCGCGATAGAGCACCGTCTCCTTGATGTACTGCTGGATCAGACCGTCGAGTTCATTCGCCGTCGGCGACCGGTTCCAGCGTTTCTGCCAGGCGGCTTGCATCCACTCGATTTCACCTGCACTAACGACAATGGTCTTGTCATCTTCCTCGAGTGCGGGCTCGGTGAACGCAACGTATAACAGATAAATCGCCGCACCGATGAATAGAAAATGCAGCAATGGCTCACGTAAAATTTTCAACTCTAATGAATACTCTTACCGCTTATTGATACGAACCGTAGCACCAACCTTGTTCCAACCTATTTCTTCGCCATCTTGCTTTCTGGCGTGAACCAGATTGGTGAGGTATAGGCACGTTCCTGCTGACTTTTCGGCGCATCTTTGGGTAGGTCAATGCCATATCGGAATGCGTCATAGACATACCAGGGTGGTGTCGGAATTTCCAGAACACGCGCGTAGTAAAAAGCGCTTTCGGCAGGATCAAAATCAGGGTCAGTCCAGACAGTACCAAGTTCAGCATCACCAATAGTATTGGTCCAGGTCGCAGACTTAACATCAACGGTATTGCCAACGAGTGGCAACTTGCCTTTCGCATCCAATTTACG
>CAJIBE010000081.1_pt1 | contig 9922 bp, 8 predicted proteins | sample 9199301 | NCBI WGS metagenome assembly CAJIBE01 (sample SAMEA7708291, study PRJEB35096) | sediment metagenome | biome: marine neritic benthic zone biome [ENVO:01000025]; feature: sediment [ENVO:00002007]; material: shallow marine sediment [ENVO:03000034] sea grass bed [ENVO_01000059] ... | reverse complement strand
GCCAATCCACTCGGAAACAATCCCAGGAGAAGTACTGACCATAATGATGATTGAGACGCTTCATTCCACCATTCACCAGTTTGCAGGAATGAAATTGGCACTATCATTATTGATGCCATCAACAACACCCCAGCAGAAATTAAGGAAAGGCTGATTCTCGGCAACGAATGAGCGAGAATAGAGTTTATTGCATAACTGATAGCGCCACTCAAAATAGCTACCATTGCAAATAGATGACTCCAGTTCATCTCCGCAGTCGAAACCAGATCCGGCTTCATTAGAATAACGACCCCAGCAAACCCTAACAAAAAGCCGACAAACTTTTTCTGTGTTATCCGCTCCCCTTTAACAAAAAAATGCGCCAGCACCACCGTGGTTAAGGGCATCATAGCCATAAGGATCCCGGCCAAACTGCTATCGACATACTGTTGACCCCAGGTAATCACAAAAAACGGCAAACAATTTCCGGTCAATGCAAGGAAAAACAACAAAGGCCAATAAGGAAGCAGTGAGCTGATTCGCTCTCCATTGGAATACGATATAACAACCAACAAAAAAGCGCCGATTACAATTCTTCCAGCTACGACAATTAATGGCGGAATATCCTGGACAGCAACCTTTGTTAGCAAAAATGCCGAACCAAACATCGCTACCAGGGCAAATAACCCCAACCAGTCAAAAAATCTGTTCGCACTCATAAATTATTAACAGAACAAGAAAACAGTACAATTGAACAACTCATTTCTACGCAAAATAATTATTGTAAGTGAGTTGATTTTATATGTTTGAGTTAATAACGCACCAAAACTTTGTACTTCAGGGTAACACGCTGCTCTGCGGGAATATTAATCAACCACTCTGCTGTATGCGCGCTGGGCTTGTCATGGGGCACTGAACTTTCAAGAATTTTCCAATCTCCCGGAACTGGTTCCTGCACACGAACCGACACACTCTCTTCTTTTGCATTATGAATTTCGATTTCATACGCCGAACTAGCAGCATGCTTATATCTTCCGAACGCCCGTTCTTTTTGATACTCCGTCTGCTTTTTTGTCGCAGTAATATCAAAAGCATCACCCAGTTTTAAACGGATTGTTTCATTTTTAGGCGTATGGTCAATTCGATCCTCACCGATAAACTGTGCATTACCGTTCGAATCGTTTTTATATACACGCACTATACCTTTGGGTAACGCAATCCCCAGATCATTTTCTTCTGCATTTTCAAATTCTACAAATACACCAACTTTAAGCTTGTCACCAATTACCCCGTATTGATTGTAATAGTAATGCTGCTGCCCACGCAGAAGAAACTCTTTCTTGACCGGAATTTGACTCGCGGTCATCAAGGAAACCTGTTTTGCCTGATTTTGCAATACATCGGTGTTGTGGCCCAGAGTATACAAATGATATTCAAACAAGCCCTCCTCCTGCATTGATGTCGCTCTTTCCTGTGCTGCCATACGCATGACCTGAGCATCACTCATAGCCTTGGGGTGTTGCCGGCGGATACGATTCAGATCTCCCGCTACTAACTGGAGCTTTGCATTTTTATAACTTGCTCCACTTTGATTATTCAGCGTCACCCAGCCATTCAAATCAAGAAATTTGTCATCCTTATCGAGCTTTGCGACATAATCAGCCTGCCAGCTCAACCCACCTGACAAATAGCTCAACTCTAATTCCTGCTGCTTGGATACACTACTATTGGCAAGGATTGATAGCGTAGGACGATCACGGAGATTATCAGGCACCTGGTCATAAACAATCCGACCTGGCAGTCCGGTCTCTATTCGATCACCGATCCGCAACACGACGCCGTTAGTTGCACTTAATACTGTGGCTGTAATTTCTTTTTCTGCACCCGATGTTGGATGCGTCTTTATAATTCGCACCTCCTTGCCCACATATTTTTGTAAAAGTTGTTGCGGTGTTAACAAATCGAAATCAAAATTCTGCTCCAATAACGACAGCGAATCCGGATGAGACAAATTAGTTATAATCACTGTCTCCGGTTGCATTTGAGCACTAACTTCTCGAAAAGCGATTCTATTTACCCCATTTATTAACGAAATTTTTCGCACATCACGAATTAAAGCCAAATTCTGATTGTAGACGGTTAATGAAATTTCCTGCTGATCTTTCAAAGTTGACCTGATTTCCTGCGCAGAAACCAAGGCATTATTTGCGCCGAGTACAAGCAGTATTATTCCACTGACCAAAAATCGCATATTTTCGATGATCAACAGCCGCATATGTTTACTCCCTCTACAATTGTGGTACTTTTAAAAAACCAGACCTTTTTAGCTACTTATTAACAAAATTCTGGTATTAATGCATAACAATAGACCACATCACATATAAAAGGTTTAGCGTTCATAAGTTCCAGATTCAAAGTATGACAAAAGACAAGCTTACACGCTCTGATTCACTATCGGTACAGGAATTCCTGTCAAAATCCGAAAAGCTGGCTACGCAACCATCGACAGGAAATGCCGGCCGTTTGCTTTTTGCAATGGACGCTACTGCTAGTCGAGAACGCACCTGGGATATGGCATGCCAGATTCAGGCAGATATGTTCATGTCCACGCGATCGCTTGGATCATTAGCAATCTCCTTATGCTACTACCGTGGCTATAATGAATTTCACTATTTTGACTGGACACAAGATGCTGCACAATTGCGTGATCAAATGTTGCAGGTCCACTGTCTGGCAGGACAAACCCAAATTAAACATACGCTGGATCATGCACTGAAAACCTGTGTAAAACAAAAGATCAAGGCAGTAGTTTTTGTTGGCGACTGTTTTGAAGAATCGATAGACACTGTTGCAGTCTCAGCGGGAAAACTGGGGATGCTTGGCGTGCCGGTATTTATATTTCACGAAGGGAATGATGCCGTTGCACAAAATGCATTTAAGCATATTGCTGAGCTCACGAATGGAGCTTATTGTTCATTCGACCAGAACAGTGTAGCTCAATTGAAAGAACTGCTCTGTGCAGTTGCCGCATTTGCCGTAGGTGGGATCAGTGCATTGGAAAAGCAAACGAAACAAGGCAATTCCCTGGCAGGCTCAATAGTGAAACAACTTCCAGAATCTTAGGGTATGGCACGAATAATCCTGATTATTGCTGCAATAATACTTGCATTACTTTTATTGCGATGGATCAAGCAACAACCACCTGGCAAACGCTGGCAGGTATTGATAATCGTAGTAGGTGTCATTTTGTTAGGCCTGGTATTAACTGGACGTATGCACTGGCTATTTGCCGTTATTGGAGCAATGATTCCGGCGATTCAACGATTACTCAGCCTGGTCGTGCATCTACCCACATTACAGAGATTATTTCACTCTTTTCAGGGAAACAAGCCCAGTACAGGACAAACTTCTCAGGTTGAAACAATATATTTACGCATGCAGCTGGATCACGATACCGGCGACCTGTCCGGAGTTATTAAAGCCGGCACATACGCGGGACAGAAGTTAAAAGACTTGCATTTTTCGCAGCTGAAGGAGTTATATGCTGAATATAGTCAAATCGATGAGGATTCACGGTTATTGCTTGGAAACTACATTGACCGTATACATGGAGTTGACTGGCGGTCAGCAGAAGAAACATCCGATTATACAAAGAATGCAGATGGTCAAAGCAGCAATCTATCAGAAAAGGAAGCGTATGCTATTCTTGGACTGGAACCTGGCGCAAAGGAAAAAAGCATCATAGAAGCTCATCGGCGCCTTATTCAGAAGTTGCATCCAGATCGAGGTGGATCCAGCTATCTCGCAACGAAGATCAACCAGGCGAAAGACTTGCTATTAAAAAAATCGGATTAACGTTTCACATGAATTTCAAATTTTGGCGCTCACGTAAGCAGACAAAAGACAAGTCTTCAGCCGAAGATAACGGCGAATATAAAATTAAATCGTATGCCAAAGATGGCGGCTTTATTCGCTCACCAGCTCGATCTGGTAAAAATCAGAACAGTTCTAGTTTTGGCGGAATGGGTGAACGTGAATTGCAGTTACGCATGGAGCTGCAAGTCGACCAAGTGCTCTCCTCGCATCGCAGTGTTTTCAAGCCTGCACAAGCGCTGGTTGAATTTAGTCTATCGGACCAGGAACGATTTCTTGAATCACTGGAAACAATTGCCACAACCAGCGTAGAGCTGGCCTACAATTTCTGTCATTTCGCACCACCGAGTTTAAAGCTGGTTGATATAGAAGATTGGCCTGCTTGGATCGTACATCTCCTGGAAATCTACGACCAGAAGGGTGTCAATGGGGCAATAGCTACAATGAAAGCAATCGATGAATACGTAGCCGCAATCGCTGTAGCTCCCACATCCGTTAGTTTTGATGAAATTTCGCGCATCATAGAAAGTATTATATTGGGTTTAAATGGGCGCTCATTAAAACTGGAACAAAGCGAAACTTTATTTACCGACACTGAAACCATCCATTTGCCGGAGAATATCGCTAACTTCCAGAATCAGGACGATAATTTCGCCTTGTACAAATCTATAGCAATCCATCAGTGGGCACAGACTTGGTATGGTACATGGCGAGTCGATATCGAACAGCTGATTGCAAACTTCGATGACAGAGAACGTGCGTTGCACCTATTTCATACACTGGAAACCATACGATTGGACGCAAAGATTTCTCGGGATCTGCCTGGGACAGCACGTGCAATGCAAAAATTTAATTCTTTACTAGTAGCAACCGAGCTGCCAAGTTCATGGCAAACGGCAGTCCATGACTTATCCAAAGATAATGCTACGGCTCACGATACCGCACGCTTACTCTATGAATTGTATGACGCTGACTTTTCCCCCGATGGCACCCTGTACCAGGGAGTGCTCAATCCACAATTGACCAAGCAGAAACTGGAATCCCGAATTGAGCAGGATAAGGGGAACCTTCAAAAACTACTTACCCAGCTACAGAAAGAGCCAAGCAGCCAAACTGAAGAAACGCCTTCCCAGGATGATCAGGAAAATCGAAGTTTCGAGGTGCGAGAGGTGGAAGACGATGAGATGCCAGACGGTTTTCGTCTAGAGCTGGAGTTAGATGGCGAACCCGTTGAGCCTCCCGAAGATGTCCAGCAGTTACTAGAATCGATACAGCAGGATTTAGGAGAAATTCCCGATGAATATCTCATACCCGCAGATGATAGCCCCTACCAGACTGGAGGTGGAGAAGACCAAAAAGAAGAGCTCAACGTCCGCCCTGGAGACGGAGACGTTTTTCTCTATGATGAATGGGATCATTCAAGGCAAAAATATCGTAAAGAATGGTGCCAGTTGCGGGAGCACAAAGTTGAGGGCAAAGCATCAGATTTTGTTGAACAAACACTTAATAAACATCGAGGATTACTCAAGCATCTGCACCGAACGTTTGAAGCATTGCGCGAAGAAGATCGACGTATCACCAGACAACCGTATGGAGAAGACATCGACATCGATGCTGTTATCGCGTCCTTCGCCGATTTAGTAAATGGTGAAGAAGTAAGCGAAAATCTGTTCGTCAAGCAACGCAAGACGGATCGAAACATTGCAGTTATGTTCATGGTAGATATGAGCGGATCTACATCTGGATGGATTAACGAAATGGAACGTGAAGCACTGGTATTATTATGCGAATCACTGGAAATTCTTGGCGACCGTTATGCAATTTACGGATTTTCAGGCCTAACACATCGTCGTTGTGATTTATATAAAATCAAGGATTTCGAAGAACCCTACACAGCCACAGTGAAGCACCGAATATCTAGTATTGAGCCACAGGATTACACACGCATGGGTGCAGCAATTCGTCATTTGTCAAAACTACTTTCCAGAGTTGAAGCAAAAACCAAAGTGCTCATAACCTTATCAGACGGCAGACCCGATGATCAGGATGGCTATCGCGGAGCATATGGCATTGAAGACACTCGACGCGCCTTAATTGAATCCAAATTCCTGGGCATCCATCCATTCTGCATCACTATTGATGAAGGGGCTGCAGATTATCTACAACACATGTATGGCCCGGTTAACTTTACGATTGTAGATCAGGTTGACAAACTACCTTATAAAGTCTCTGATATTTATCGACGTATAACGATGTAGTACTACGAAGCGCATCATACCGCTTCGACTTCAATCACTTCATCAAATCAGCATATCAATGAATGACTTCAACAATAAAAATATGTTCATAAGCCAGCGTGTCCGCGCTATTCAGACACCCATCATTCCAACAATTAATCAACTTGTGCATGACCATCCGGGAACCATTTCACTAGGACAGGGAGTTGCATACTATGGCCCGCCATCCGAAGCTTTTGACGAAATACAGAACCGGCTCCGCTCTGAAAAACTGAATGCCTATGGACCCGTGGAAGGCCTGCCGGAATTATGTGATGCTTTGGCCCAAAAACTTACACGTAAGAACAGCATTTGCATCAATGAAAATAATAAAATTTTTGTAGTTGCTGGATCCAATATGGCATTTAGTTCCCTGATGTCTGTCATTGCCGATCAGGGAGATGAGATCATTCTCCTCACCCCTTATTATTTCAACCATGAAATGGCAATACGGCTAGTTAATGCAAAGCCAGTTCTCGTTCCCACATTAAGTAACTGTCATCCGGACATCGAACGAATTAGCGAAGCGATAACTAAAAGTACACGCGCAATTGTCACCATTTCACCTAACAACCCAACTGGAGCTGTGTACACAGCCAATGAACTTAAGACAATCAACAATCTATGCGCAGAATATGGTATTTATCATATATCTGACGAAGCCTATGAAGATTTTGTGTACGATGAAAATACACATTTTTCACCTGCCTCAGCTTCTGGCACCGCAAATCACACCATAAGTTTGTATTCATTTTCCAAAGCTTATGGATTTGCGGGGTGGCGCGTTGGCTATATGCTAATTCCAGCCCATTTATTTTCGTCTATGCGCAAAGTACAAGACACCATACTTATATCTCCCCCTATCATTTCGCAATACGCAGCGTTGGGTGCTCTTCAAGCCTCCGATTGCTACATACCAAACAATCTGCAGGAAATTGTAAAATCCAGAAGAATTTGCCTGGAAAATCTTAATCAAAGTGACTTCCTGAAAGAACCGGCAACGTCAGAAGGCGCATTTTATATCTTTGCCAACCTCAACACCGATCAGGATGATTTTTCCCTTGCAAAACAACTCATTCAACAACACGGAGTTGCCACCATACCAGGCTGCGCTTTTGAGACAGCAAAAGGATCGCATATAAGAATTTCCTACGGTGCACTTACAAATGAAACTGTTACGCAAGGAATGGAAAGGTTAACTAATGGACTAAAAACTGTAATTGGCCCCAGCAAAGCCAGAACCTTATGAATAAACTCCGGGAATGCTAAATATGGCACTACATTAAACCATCTACTAATTGCTTAAAGATTGCCTGCAATATTTAAGTCCCACGCCAGAAATTTACAGAGTCATTAATAAAAATAATTACCCGCTCATCGTACTAGTTTTAGGCATGTTTCTTATGAATGATCTTCATTAAAGGCGGAGAATCTGACAGCGATGGCTCTATTTTTCTTCCCTTACTTACCGCTGTTAGTAATAAGTAAATTCGCATTTTTTATCACCGCAGTTGGATTTTAGATCACTTTAAACAAATTCTTATAACAGGAATTAAACTCATTCAAGCAATTATCGCTGTTTGCTGCACGCTATAGACAATGCAATTTTTAATGCCGGGAATTGGCTTCTGGCCTTTTCAACCATTAGAAAATAAACTCGGATCAATATGAACTAGTGAAAATCAGATTCGCGGTCAACCCATGTTAATTTTCCCATACTATCTTTTTATAACTATGGGTATAGGCATGGCTGTATTTTTTTTCGCGCTATTTATTCGATGCAGACAAACAACGCAATTATTCTGTTCGATTTTATGGCTAGCCCCCATCAGCTATGAGGCATGGGTGATTTACAGCTGTACTGGCGAATGCAATATCCGCGTGGACCTGGCAATCATAGTTCCGATGGAAATTTTGATGCTTCTATATTTTTCTATTATTTCTTGGCGTCGTTACAGGGAATATATAAAAAGCCATGCGACAAATGAATAGTCTGCCTACATTTCATCGCGACGTTCTACGACTACTGGAACATCTACATACAATACAGATTGATAGTTATCGTCACTTAGCTGACTATCTTCATAGGAAACTGCGCTGGAAGTAGTTACATGATTATCGCTCTCGACTTCCCGCTTACTGCTTTCCATTTGCATGGGAACAATGTGGTACCCGATAACTCCGAGCAATGCGTCTGCTTTAGCCGAATTAGAAAATAAGAAAAACAAAGCGATGCTCATCACTAACAAATTTAACAAATGAGCGCGGCGTAACAGCAAAATATGTCGTGGTGTTTTTTTCATGAGATATGTCCGTCCATTTACTTAGATATCGATACCAACATGCAGTGCGCGATTTCTTTCCTGTATCTCACGCCGCATGTCACAGCGCATCTTCCCTGCCTGGAATAATTTTCTTTCTGCATCTGAGTCTAGCTGTAATCTCGGCACCTCCTGAGGCGCTCCATGCTCGTCAACAGACACCATGGTAAAATAGCAAGATATCGCATGGTATTTTGCCTTGCTCGTCAAGTTTTGCGCTTCTACCCGAATTCCAATTTCCATAGACGTTCGCCCGACGTAGTTCACATTACATTTAAAAGTAACCAAATCTCCGACAGTTATCGCATCTTTAAATACCACCTGGTCGAGTGCAGCTGTAATAACATAAGACTGACAGTATCTGGCAGCACAGGAATAAGCGGCCTCATCAAGCAACTTCAGTATTGCCCCACCGTGAACCTTGCCCGAAAAATTCGCCATATCGGGGGTCATTAAGCGTGTCATATAAAGCGATCTTCCACCGCGACTTGAATCAGCCATAGCGACTCCTGTTAGTGATTAGTTTTCCTTAAATATACTGGGCTAATATATTAATATTATTAATATCAATAAGTTACAGCGTATTTGAACACAATCAAAAAATTAATAAACTTGTTTTACCGCATTACAGTCATAAAAGGTAGCGCCATTATTCTATTGGCCGATAATGTGGGTAAATATGAGAAGCTCGTTCAAACCGACAAGGTTTATTTTTAGATACAATAACTTGCGCTATTATATTGAATATATTGCGTATAATTCCAACTTCTTAACCTATTAAAGAATAAAGTGACTAAACAATTTATCAGCGGCATTTTTGGTCTTGTTTTTTTACTAGCACCTCAAATAAGTATCTCGGTAGAGACCACAACACTATCTCCCACAGTTGATCATTTACGTGCGACACAGCTAATTACCGATTTTCTTGGAAGATACCATTACAGAAAATTTGAACTTGATGATGAGTTCTCCGCAACTATTTTTGATAATTTTTTAATAACGCTGGATCCGAGTAAAAGTTATTTTCTAGCTACAGATATTGCGCGTTTTGATAAATACCGGCTATCACTGGATGACGCTTTAAAAGAAAGCAATTTAATTCCTCCCTTTAATGTATTTTCTACATACCGTAAACGTGTTGGTGAGCGAGTTGAATATGCAATGCAGCTTATTGAACAGGAATTCGACTTCACTAAAGAAGAAGATTTTCTAATACAGCGCGATGAGGCCAATTGGCCATATACGATAGAGCAGCAAAATGACTTATGGCGCAAGCGCATTAAAAACGATGTCTTATCTTTGCGGCTAGCTGACAAAAAAGAAGACGAGATCAAGTCAACACTAAGTAAACGATACCAAGGCATATTAAAACGCAGCAACCAACTAGACGAGGATGATATTTTTCAGTTGTATATAAACTCCTATGCAACCGCAATAGATCCGCACACAAGCTACTTGTCTCCACGGACGTTC
>CAJIBE010000035.1_pt1 | contig 10111 bp, 10 predicted proteins | sample 9199301 | NCBI WGS metagenome assembly CAJIBE01 (sample SAMEA7708291, study PRJEB35096) | sediment metagenome | biome: marine neritic benthic zone biome [ENVO:01000025]; feature: sediment [ENVO:00002007]; material: shallow marine sediment [ENVO:03000034] sea grass bed [ENVO_01000059] ... | reverse complement strand
GGCGTGCTAAGGAACGCAGTGAAACACAGGGGCTTATGAAAGTACTGATTGATGCCGATAATGAACAAATTTTAGGTGCAAGTATACTGGGAATTGGTGGTGACGAGATTATTCATCTATTTATTGACAGTATGTACGCAAACAATACCTACCATGTCATAAAGAATGCGGTACACGTTCATCCTACTGTAGCTGAACTCATCCCTACGATGCTGCAAGATTTGCAACCTCTAGTTTGATCATAATTGACTGGCTTTTATTTTATCGCATAAGCCACGCGACCAGCATTCGAATTTGCGTGTCATCGAGTCGCTGATTGAAAGCTGGCATGATACCGTTTCGACCGGTTGCAACGGTATAATGCAAGTCCGTATCGGAATTTCCATACAACCAGATATCATCAGTGAGTTTAGGAGCACCGAGTGTGGGATTTCCCTCACCACTCATACCATGGCACGCTACACAAAATTGTCGATATAAGGTTTCTCCCTCAGTGTTGGTAGTCACCAATGGATCCGATGGCATTTTTTTCACATAATTAATGACTTGCTCGATTCCTTTGTCGCCAAGTGCATCTTGCCAACCGACCATAATAGCTTGGCGCCCATGCCGCAGGGTTTGTTCAATTGCCTGTTCGGTTCCTCCCCATTGCCAATCATCATCTTTCAGGTTTGGAAATGCATGAGCCTGGCCGCTTCCATCTGGACCATGGCAGGCCGCGCAGTGTTGAGAAAAAATTCGTTCAGCTGAGTCCATGATCGCTGGTTCATTTTGTAACTCGCTAATTGAAAGCTCAGTAATCCTCAGGCGTAGTTTTGAAAATTGTTCATCATAGTTCGCAAGGCTATTATCCAGTCGTCCTCCCTGTGACCATTTTAATACGCCGCTGAATGATCCCAGACCTGGGTAGAGCATCAGATATACAACCGAAAATACCATGGCAAACAGTATCATCCAGAACCACCACAAAGGCGCAGGTCTTGATCCTTCTCTCAGTGTATTATCCCAAACCGGTGAAGCGGCTTCTTCTTCCAACTTATTGGCCGAAAAATAGATACTGAAGACCAGCCATATCAGACCTAATAGGCTGACAATAGTAAGTACAGCGATCCAGCCTCCCCAAAAGTCATTCGGCATATCAGCCATCTTTGAATTCATCCTCAAGCGGTATGCGTGCAGCATTGTTAATCGATTTTTCAGAGGATTTCAGCGAGACCCAGATGACTACGCCGATCATGAATGCCATCACCAGCATGTCCCCTGCGAATATAAAATAGGTCATTGTTTTCCTCCTGCTGGATAGGTCGTTCCAAGCACTTGTAAGTAAGCAATCAGCGCGTCAAGCTCAGTTTTGCCGTGAAGTGTCGATGGTGACTTCTCAATATCCAATTTGCTGTAAGGATGTCCCAGTGATTGCAATGCCTGGAGTTTTGCAATGATATCGTTGTCGGCATTTGCCGCACGTTCAGCAAGCCATGGATAGGCGGGCATAATGGAATTAGGAACGACCTCGCGAGGGTTCATCAGATGAATTCGGTGCCATTCGTTTGTGTATTTGCCGCCCACTCGGTGCAAATCCGGTCCCGTGCGCTTTGATCCCCATAAGAACGGTCGATCGTAAACAAATTCGCCCGCTCGGGAAAACGTGCCATATCGTTCCACTTCCGCAACCAAGGGTCGAATTTGTTGTGAGTGACAGGTACTACAGGCTTCGCGTATATAGATATCGCGTCCTACTAATTCAAGTGGTTTGTAAGGAACCGTGTTGGCCTCCGGTGTTTTCAGTGATTCCTGAAACAGGCTTGGAAGTACTTGCACCAGACCACCAATCGCCGAAACAAACAGAATCCCAAAAATCAGAAGACCAATATTTTTTTCAAGAATATTATGTAAACCCAGGGCAGTCATGTTGCTTCCCCCGTAACAAGAGGTGGCCTAACGGCAATGGTTCTGCGTCCAATGATGGTCATGGAAAAATTGTATGCCATCAAAAGAGCGCCTAACAGGAATATGAGTCCAGCGAGGAGGCGCAATAAGTAATAAGGATTCATGGCTGCCATAATGTCGGTGAAGCTGTAGCGGAGTTCACCCAACTCATCAAGACTAAGCCATAATACTCCCTGTGATACACCTGCGCCCCACATTGCCAGCACATATAGAATCGTGCCGGCGAGCGCTAACCAGAAATGTATATTGGCTAGTCGCACGCTATAAAGTTCTCCACCAACGAGACGGGGAACCAGAAAATAAAATGTTCCGAATGTTATCAGCGCATTCCAGCCCAGTGCTCCCGAATGTACGTGGCCAATTGTCCAGTCTGTAAAGTGACTGATGACGTTGACGCTCTTTATAGCCATCATAGGTCCTTCGAACGTGGCTAATCCATAAAAGGCGAGAGCTAGCACAATAAATTTAAGAGCTGGATCGGATCGAAGTTTTTGCGATGCAGTACTAACTGTCATAATTCCATTAATCATCGAAGCCCAGGATGGTGCAAGTAATACCAGGCTCATGACCATGCCAAGGTTCTGTACCCATTCTGGTACTGCGTTGTAATGCAAATGATGTGGCCCTGCCCATATGTAGCTGTATGTGAATGCCCAAAACGCTACGATGGAAAGTTTATAACTCCAGATTGGGCGATTAGCCTGCTTGGGCAGAAAATAGTACATCATTCCGAGAAAGCCGCCAGTTAATAAAAACCCAACTGCATTGTGTCCATACCACCACTGAACGATTGCGTCCTGCGCGCCAGCATACAAAGAATAGGATTTCGTCAGTGTAACGGGGATTGCCAGATTGTTAACAATATGTAGCATTGCGATAACAATGATCAGACCACCATAGAACCAGTTAGATATGTATATTTCTTTTATGCGTCGTTTTGCAATCGTGCCGAAAAACACAATCGCAAAACAAACCCAGACCAGGGTAATTGCAATATCCAGTGGCCATTCAAGTTCTGCATATTCCTTGGAGGTATTGAAACCCGCCAGCAGAGACAGTCCTCCAATGAGTATCGCGATTTGCCATGCCCAGCAAGTAAACCAGGCAAGGCCGGAAGCAAAAAGGCGTACATGGCTGGTACGCTGAACACTGTAATAAGCAGTCCCCATTAGCGCTGAAACGCCAAACCCGAATATCACCACATTTGTATGAAATGTTCGTAGCCTGCCATATGATAGCCATGGCTGGTCAAAGCTGATGCTAGGCCACACCAGTTCGGCAGCAACATAGACTCCGGCTATCATTCCAAGCACTGACCAGAATATTGAAAACATGACAAGCGTTGTGACAACGCGATCATTATAGATTTCCACAGATAAAAACTTACTTGGATCTGCCATGATCAGACTCCCATGGAAGGGCCAATTCCATGGCTCCATAGAACCACGGTGATACCCAAAAGACTGACCGCCGCCACGAGAAAATATCCAATCAACGATGAAGCCATGAGCATGCCATGCTCTGGCGTTGTATGTAAGACGATAGGTAATCCGCGATATAGTAAATACATACTCCATAACAGAGCCGGTACTAATACAAGAATATTAATAAAGACATCTGGATATAAGTGAATGACACTTCCAACTGCCAGTGGTGCGCCAACAATCGTAATCATTGCAAAATGAATACCAAGAGAACGACGAGCATCATAAGTTGATGCCATCCATCTCGAAACAATGGCTGCACTTATGAATCCCAATAACAGCGCTATAAAGTACGCGCAACTGACACTTAAAAGAACTCCCCTGGGTAGAACCAATGGTTCGATTGATCCTATACGCCAACCGAATTTCAAGGTGCCAAAATAGGCAAACAGGGGAGGCATTAAGCCGAACCATATAGCAAATTTAAAAAAGACCGAGACAGGAGATGGATCCAGCTTCGCCAATTCTTTGAAAGCCGAATTTGGTTTGAACAGCAACCGTATCATCAAAAGTGGCGAAAAATTACTTTGCATAATGATGAAAATTCACTCAGTAGTTAATAGAATGAACATAGAGGTTAAATATTGTCTATTAGATAAACTTTATTATCTTTCGCTAGAATGTTTTTCCTATACCGATAAAAAATACCCATGGATCAATATCGATATCCACATCGCGACTGACCGGGCCTGTACTTAAGGTAGCATCGGCATCGATATCGACATACCAGATCGCCGCATTGATTAGCCAGGAGTCACCAAGAGACATATCTATCCCTGCCTGGGCAGCGAGTCCCCAGGAATCATCTACATCCAGATCAGTGCTCCCACCAAGGGCTGTTTCTAGTGATGACGAGGTATCTTCATTGGTGAAATGAGTATAATTAATCCCCGCCCCTACATAAGGCTGAAAACGGGACGAACCCGAAAAATGATACTGTAGAGACAAAGTGGGAGGGAAAACATCGACATCGCCAACGTCACCTAACCCACTAATGGTGCCTTCACCTGTGAGGTCATGATTTGAGGGAGTAACGCCCAATAACTCGACTGCAAAATTCGATGTAAGCATATATCCAATCGTAAATCCTAGTGTCACATTATTGTCTACGCCGACTTCGGCCCCAGGTATTCCATCGACATCGTTACTGTCGTCATTGGGTTCAATAAGAGCAGGTCCTATCCGCACTATCCAGTCTCCTGGTTCATATGCGAGCAGAGAATTGCTGTAAAAAAAGACAAAGATGATTACTAATGTGTGACAATTAAATGCACGCATGGTGAGGTTCCTGTACTGTATTTAAATATGATTGATTTTGTGTGCTGTGCCGACGCAAATTTCCTCTATTTGTATTATTTCATGGGGAAGCTTAGCGTTTCGGGCAATTTAGCAAGAGTGATTGCAGACATACCTGATTCAAGTCAAGTAATCCTGTGATCTAATGGATTACCGTTGTCTCGAAATTCCCTTCAACATAGAAAGTGGCCAGATATGAACAAAACTTTATATGAAAATATTGGCGGTAAAGATGTCGTTGAAAAAGCGGCAAAGTTCCTGTATGTGAATATATTGCGCGATGACCGAATTAAGGGATTTTTTGAAAATATAGACATTGAAAAACAGGAAAGGAAAATGACGGCTTTTCTGACCTACATTTTCGGTGGTCCTTCACTATACACCGGTAAAACCATGCGTAATGCACATAAACAAGCCGTTGAAAATGGTCTCAGCGATGAGCATGTTGATGCAATGATGGAATGTGTAAATGCCACGCTGCGTGAATTAGATGTGGAAGAAGACCTTATTGAGGAAGTGATCAAAGAGATTGAGAAACATCGCAATGATGTGTTAAATCGATAATGTGCTCTAACCATTACGCTTTATTGTGGTAAGTTATTTTGAAGTAGATTTCTTACATTTCCCCCCATAATCCTTGTTATTTGGTTATCGGTAAATTGTTCTTTCCTTAGGGCATGAGTGAGGCTAACTAATCCGGATGCGTCGAATGGTGTTTGCACATTACCATCGAAATCTGAACCCAGAGCAATATGCTCGACACCGACTAAATTGACAATATAACGTATGGTCTTAACAATTCCGCTGATGTCCTGTGAGCAGGTAGCGGTAGGCCAAAATCCCACGCCGATTAATCCACCGCGTTTAGCGATTTCTTGAATAGTATTGTCTGTTAAATTGCGGTGCCCTTTTTTACATATCCCATGTACACCGGTATGTGTAGAGATAATCGGTTTCTTGGCGTATTTTAATATGTCAATGATTAATGAACGGGAAGCATGAGAGATATCAATTAATATACCAAGTTCTTCCATTCTGTTCAGAACTTCGAGTCCGAATCTGGTGATACCGTTTTTATTAATACCGTGTGCTGAACCGCCGAGCTCATTGTCAAAAAAATGGGTAAACCCAATAATTCTGAATCCGAGCTCGTAGAGTAGATCTACGTTTTCGATCTTTCGTTCCAGTGCATGTCCGCCTTCCAGGCTTAATATGGCACCAATAACCTTGTCATTTTTACCGCGTTCGTCCAGTAATTTTAGTAAATCAGTTTTTGACCGAATAATCCGTAATTTTCCGTTGGAATCTGATGCAGCTTTATGCAATTTATTGGCCTGATATATTGCTCGATTGAGTGGACTTTGCCAGGTATTTATCGGCCATCGTTGAGCGATTGCTAGCAACGTGATGTTATCGGTATTACTTTCGTTTGAAACTAGATTGAGATTGCGTGGCGTTTTGGTAACGACTGAAAATACCTGCAATCCCACATTGCCATGTAGCAATCGAGGGATATCAATATGGCCATATTGATTGGCTTTATTTAAATTTCTGTTCCAAAGCAGGGTGTCGGCATGTAAGTCTGCAATAAATAGGTCACTATGTAATTGATAGGTTTCTTTGTTAGTTACGAGTTGATGGCCAAACACTGTATTGCGCTTTTGGTCTTCATGCGTTGGGATAAAGTAAAATATTGTGTAGCCTGCAATAGACAATAGTATAATTGCACCAAAGAGAACGCTTTTTTTTATAATCACGTTCATCTATGTGGAGCTTTATGAGCGTACGCGACAGCTATATTACACATGGTACGGCAGCATAATAGTTCTGGATTTTAAATGCTAATGTAGACAGAATATTAATTCTCAATTATTAAATGACGTCTAAAAAAGGGGTGCAGAGATGCGAACAATTAGTGCGTTTGCAGCAAGTGATCAAAATCAGCCACTTAAGCCATTTGAGTTTAACCTTGGAGAAATTGGGTCGGAGCAAGTAGAGATCAAGGTCAAGTACTGTGGTATCTGTCATTCTGATTTAAGTATGCTGAATAATGATTGGGAGATCACGGCTTATCCATTTGTACCCGGCCATGAAATTGTAGGCACAATAGTAGACAAAGGCGAGCATGTTACGGGACTTGAAATTGGTGATGAGGTTGGATTGGGTTGGTTCTCCGAGAGTTGCATGCACTGTAATCTTTGTCTTTCTGGAGATCATAATTTATGTCTTCAGCCAGAACAAACTATTGTAGAGCGACACGGTGGGTTTTCGGACTATGTGCGGTGTCACTGGCTTTGGGCGTCACGGTTGCCAGAAGGATTGGATCTTGCAAAGCTCGGTCCAATGTTCTGCGGTGGAATTACTGTGTTTAATCCGATTATCCAGATGAATGTTCAACCAACTGACCGCGTCGGTGTTATTGGGGTAGGTGGGCTAGGCCATCTGGCGATTCAATTCTTGAACAAATGGGGTTGTGAAGTCACGGCATTTACTTCATCGGCGAATAAGGCAGATGAAGCAAAAAAACTCGGGGCTCATCTTATCGTAAATTCCCGGGATGAAGTTGAATTGGAAAAGGTCGCGGGGAAGTTTAATTTTATTATCAACACTACAAACGTAAATTTAAACTGGGAGGGATACTTGAATGCGTTGGCGCCAAAAGGGCGATTGCATACTGTGGGGGTAATACCGGATTCAATACCAGTGCCTGCCTTTCCGATTATTCTAGGGCAAAAATCGGTTTCAGGAAGTCCGCTGGGTAGTCCTGCTACAATTAATCAGATGTTAGATTTTTGTGCGCGTCATTCTATATTGCCGGTAACCGAAGAATTTGCAATGAGTGATGTAAATAATGCCTTAGATCATTTGAAGGCAGGTAAAGCGCGATATCGTATCGTGTTGCGGGCTGATTTCTAAGGCTGATTCAGATCATTAAGCTTTATACTCTATTCTGTTACGTTCATCTCAATTTGAAGCTAAGAGTTTAACTACATTTACAGAAACGTCTGGTTTGGCCGATAAGAAATCAGTGTAGTTGGACAAAATGGCCTATTTTCAGATACCGGGCTTTTGTATGTAGTGTATAATCCAACGTAATAGGATTTTTTGATGCAAGAAATGCTATGTTATAGAAAATTTGTAGCGGGTATCCTTTACGCTTTGGCGGTTTCTTACGGTGCTGCCACGTAGCTCGATTCACTGTTCGCAATTAGACATTTGGCCGAATTCTAAATCTTGCGCCAAACGAAAACTTTATTTAATCTGCAATTACGTTTTCATTACAGTCCTGTTTGGCTGCGCGTTATTTAACTCCATTCTTTTTTCCAACGCTGCCCAGAATGATGTATGGCAAGTGCTTAGAGAGGGCGGGGTAGTACTCATTCATCATGGGCAAGCGACAGGGAAAGATGACCCATACACATTCCGCTTAGGCAATTGCAGTACACAGCCTAAACTATCAGAAGATGGCCGTAGTCAGGCGAGAAGAATTGGCGCGCAATTCCAAGAGCATGGTATCGAAGTGGGGATTGTCCTTCATTCTCGATGGTGCAGAACAAAAGAAACAGCATCTCTCGCATTTCCCGGAATCACATTTAGCGAGCCACTTATTGATTCATTTCGCATGAGACCGGAAAACGAACCCTTCCATACCAAGAAGACAAAAGAAATGATTGGCAACTGGAGCGGTTCAAATGCACTCGTACTTATGACGCATCAGGAGAATATTGCAGCGTTGACAAGCGTGAATGTTGAGGAGGCAGAAGGTGTCGTGTTGCGTACCATAAATGGTAATGTTGAAGTTATCGGTAGAGTCTCTTTTTAAATCTCGGGTTGATCTATCTGAACGTTTATTTCTTTCTTATTGTCAGCTTCACTCATACTTGGTTTTATCGGTAAAAGAAATTACAGGCTAGTGTATTGCCTGGTTCACAAAATAGAAATTCAAATCCTTTCAGTCGTTTAGCTCTCATATCCAACCTCTAATCCTTAATATTCTGCCGTTGATCTTGAGTTAGCGAAACTACCCCCAATAAGAAGGCAGCCTTACGTACGAATAAGGAGGCTGAAAGTTGAAGAAGATTTTCCCATCTCATTCGAGATCGTTTGAGCTTATTTTTCTGGTTTTATTTGTTATCACCACTGCAGGTTGCGGCGGTGGCGGAAGCGGCAATGATGTGGCAACTCAAAATGGCGTTTCAGGCACTAATACAAATAGCGAAATTATCGGTAATCAAACTGCGCAGAACAGTGCGCCCACGGCTAATGCTGGCAGTGATTTGCGGGTGACTGAAAGTCAGTCCGTGACACTAAATGGTAGTGGTTTCGATCTTAATGGTGATGATATCGTATTTGCTTGGACACAACTGTCCGGACCGATCGTTGTTCTATTTGATGAGAACACTCCTGACGTTTCATTTGTTGCACCGCCTACGGACGTTGAGCTGACGCTCGAATTTAGACTTACCGTAAACGACAACAATGGCGGATCTTCATCAGATGACGTTGTAGTGCAGGTCGCGAATAATAATCCTCCTGTTGCGAATGCCGGTGATAATCAGACAGTCGATGAACAAAGCCCAGTACAGCTGGATGGCATAGCCAGTTCGGATCCTGACGGTAATATCGCAAGCTTTAACTGGTCGCAATTATCTGGCGACGTAGTTCAACTGGATGATACATCCAGTCCGCAACCGAATTTTACTGCACCAGCAATTTCCGTAACGAGTGCACTGCTGTTTGAATTAACCGTCACTGATCAGAGTGGCGAGACCAGTGTCGATACGGTAACGATCACTGTGGAAGCTACACCAGTAGGCCCGGTGCCTGTCGATGCAAATCGTTTCCTGACATTCTTGAATCAGACCTCTCCAATTTTCCAGGAAACGCAGGCGTCTGCCGATGCCTACTATTTGGCTGTCGATCCGCAAGCAACCAAAACGACCTTGGATGCCTGGAAATCTGCTAACGGATTTGATCAGGGAACCGATGCTCGCGCAGTGTATCGCAACGCGGCGGATCTGGGTTTTGGTCGTGTTATGTCCATGCGAACAAACAGTGATGGCAGCACGGCTGCCTATGTTGAAAACTATGTGACACTAGAGGACGCGGTGTCTGCGGTGGAACTAGCAAACCGTGATGGTTTGCTTGCAACCGTGGCAATGGAATATTCAGCGCATCCTAATGATCCAAATGGCGTGATGTACACCAAGTTTTATACCTTCGACGGAAACGATCAACGCGTTACAAAAATTGACCTTGACGGCCGTGGCGAAAAGTTTCAGCCGGGTCTTTGCGTAGTGTGTCATGGGGGGCAACCAAAATCATTGGTAAACGGTGTCTATCCCGATAATGGAGATACAGGTGCGAATTTTCTTCCGTGGGAT
>CAJIBE010000049.1_pt1 | contig 10595 bp, 10 predicted proteins | sample 9199301 | NCBI WGS metagenome assembly CAJIBE01 (sample SAMEA7708291, study PRJEB35096) | sediment metagenome | biome: marine neritic benthic zone biome [ENVO:01000025]; feature: sediment [ENVO:00002007]; material: shallow marine sediment [ENVO:03000034] sea grass bed [ENVO_01000059] ... | reverse complement strand
TATCCTCGCGCCAGGCGTGATTGAAGATCATATTACCGCGGGATATACCCATACATTCAACGATAAGAGTGAACTCAGTATTCATGCGATGCACGGACTGCATCATTCTGTGTCAGGGCCTAATCCTTTTGACCCAACCCAGAACATTAGAATTAAAATGAATCAATTTGAAGTTGGTGTAGGTTGGTCCAAATCTTTTTAGTGATCGCATCCCCAAGGTGATGTAAAGAGTGCTAATGGCGTTGAATTATAGGTTAGGGGTTGGATTGTCCGTTACCCGTAATACAGATGCGTACAATGTTACAAATTATGGATCATAGGCAAGCCTCATAGCGTGTAGTCACTGATTCAGGTGTGCATGGCGAATTTAAGGTTAAGCGCTGATTAATGTAATCTTGGTGTATGCAATTAAATTCCCTGCAACTTCTGTGTTATTGAAGAGTTGGATTTGAATCTAATTTGATTAGGTCTTTGTTCGAATACCAAGGAAAGGCGAGTATTGTGGAGATTCATTTTTAATGTCTCTCTATAAATTGGCTGTTTGATAGGGAAATTGAGCATAGCAGAGTTCAATCAAGACCTTAACGCTCGCCATACCGTATTGTCTGTGCGCATAGGCACCTAATTTCTAAGTAATGAGGCCTATTTCTGCCAAGTTTTCCCGATTCAAAACGCTGGAAATCGGACGACATAAGCTACATTTTGCATCAATAATTCCAAAGTACTCTTTCGCGAAAATCTCGGCCTCCTTGCAGCCAACGATTGCTCAAACCAAAGGTCTCTAAATGCGCTCTACATGTTCAGGGCGAATACTGGGTATAAAACCCGGGAAGTTAAGGTATTATGGAAAGGTAAAAAATTACCTGAATTGTTTTATCGATGTGAAACGATAAGAATGACGAGTATTTCTGCTGTGCTATGGATAATTAGAAACTATAAAAATAACTAGAAATGGAAACAAAACATCAAATTTCTGTTTGGTATGTACTGATTGCTGTCGCCATTATATTAATGGTGCAAAAATATGTACCAAGTACGCACGTAGAAAATTTGGCTTATAACGAGTTTAAACTGCTACTCAAGAGCAACAAGCTGGATGATATTACGCTAAGCAGCGAGCTAATTACGGGTACTTTGCATATTGAAGGGCTTGATGAATTTTTGCCGCCAGATACCATTAATAAATTGAGTAGAGTTGGTGGCGATAAATATCGATTTGTAACGGTCCGTGTTGAAGATCCAGATCTCATTAAAGATCTGCAGTCATCCAGTGTCCGCTATGCGGGGAGACGTGAGAATCGTTGGCTAGGCGCTGTTTTATCTACTGTTTTATGGATCGCCTTGTTCTTTGGAGTGTGGGTTTTTGCTATACGCCGCATGGGTAGTATGACCGGTGGCACGATGTCCGTTGGTAAAAGCAAGGCGAAAGTGTATGTGGAACAGGATACAAAAGTCACTTTTGATGATGTTGCTGGTGTAGATGAGGCAAAAGAAGAATTACAGGAAGTAGTTAACTTTTTACGCGAACCAAAGCGGTATGGCCGACTAGGTGCGCGTATTCCAAAGGGAATTCTGCTGGTTGGCCCGCCAGGTACTGGAAAAACATTATTTGCTCGAGCCGTTGCGGGTGAGGCCAAAGTACCTTTTTTTTCGATCAGTGGATCTGAATTTGTAGAAATGTTTGTTGGCGTTGGTGCAGCTCGTGTTCGAGATTTGTTTGAGCAAGCAAGACAGAAGGCGCCAGCGATTATTTTTATCGATGAACTTGATGCGCTTGGTCGAGCACGAAGTATCCAGGGTCTAGGGGGTGGTCACGATGAAAAAGAACAAACGCTCAATCAATTATTAGCGGAAATGGATGGATTTGATACCAGTCAGGGCGTGGTATTGCTTGCGGCAACTAATCGTCCGGAAATTCTTGATTCAGCTCTTTTGCGTGCAGGACGATTTGATCGGCAGGTTTTAGTGGATCGACCAGATAAGAATGGTCGTGCCGCAATCCTTCGTGTACATATAAAGAAAATTACACTCGCGCCGGAATTTGATGAAGAAGCGGTTGCAGCCTTAACCCCTGGTTTTACGGGCGCAGATTTAGCGAATTTGGTAAATGAAGCTGCAATCGTTGCGACACGCCGAGGGGCCAATGCGATAACACTGGCTGATTTTACGTTGGCGATTGAGCGAATTGTTGCGGGGCTTGAGAAAAAAAATCGCCTTCTAAATCCAAAAGAACGCGAAGTGATTGCCTATCATGAAATGGGGCATGCATTGGTCGCAATGTCATTAGTGGGTGTAGATCCGGTGCATAAAATTTCAATTATTCCGCGTGGTATTGGTGCGCTGGGCTACACTATTCAGCGGCCCACAGAAGATCGGTTCCTTATGACCCGTGAAGAGCTTGTTAATAAAATGACCGTGTTACTTGGTGGCCGGGCCTCCGAAAATCTCATATTTGAACATTTATCGACTGGCGCGGCAGATGACTTGGCAAAAGCCACAGACATTGCTCGTGGCATGGTGACTCGCTATGGGATGGACGAAAATTTGGGGCACGTTGTCTACCAGCAAGAAACCCCACTCTTTCTTGATAATCAATCCATTCCACCGCCTCAGCGTGAAGTTAGCGATGATACCATTGAAAAAATAGACCATGCAGTCCGAGACCTCATACAAACTGCATTTGATAACGCTAAATCAATTTTGGTCAAACATCGAAATGTGTTGGAGCATGGAGCACAGTTGCTGTTAGCTCAAGAAACATTAACTGAGAAAGATCTTTTAGTATTACGTGAAGAATTATCTAAAAATCATGAAAGTACTTCGCGCGTATCCAGAGAGAAAAGAAATATTGCTAATAAAGAACGTTAAGCTCAATAAAATTTATACTAGGGTAATTTGTAGTTTTGTATTGTTATTAACGTTGGAATTAATTGGCTGTGGTTCGCAATACGTAGTGGGTGATTGGTTCAGTGTGATCGGCGAAATTGAAGACAACCAGGGCCAACAGCTCAATACCTGCGAAATAAGCTTGCAGAATCGCGCAGGTAAGATGCTACAAGCACCCAGCAGAATTCCTGGAAAATTCCATAAAGCATTTGTCGTTCCTGACAAAAAATTAGACTATATAGTTTCTATCTCTTGCCCGGGGTATAAAGTTTACCAAACCAGAATTACATACGGAGAGAATGTCACTCCTGTGCAGCCATTGAAACTAGGTGTCATTGTGATGGAGCCTGTTTGAGAGTAATTCGGCAAGACTGTTTTATTAAGAGGATTTCATCCGTCAGTCTTTTCAGGAATTTCGGTGGGAGCGTTTGGCTGTATTTCAGGTGTAGATTCGGGCTGAATTTCGATTGGGCGTTCTGGTGGAACCTCTGAAGGTGCCTGGTCGGGTTCAATTTCTGGCGGGGATCCAGGCGGGATCTCGGGATCGCCATTATAGTTTGCAAAAGCAGTAAGTGCTGAAAAGTTATCCATAGCTATAAATTAGACAGTATCGAACTAGACAGAATAATAATTAAAACAGCAATTATAATAATCAAAGACTTTTTTGTAATGTATTTAGTCATTTTTTATTCAGGTAAAAATATTCTGAAAATAAATTCTACACCCTCTAAATCAATATTTACATTGATACCGATCAATTTTCATTGGTTGCGCAGAATCACACATTTAACTTAGCTTGCTAGTGATGATTTCAACTTTTGAAATACAAATGCGTGATATTTTAATCGCACGTGAATTTCTAAAGAAGGGTCTTCCAGAGCATGCCCGGTTAACAACATTTCCTCTTCGTTGTAATCGCCGCTGAGTTTTATTATAAGCTCATTAGCTTTTCCAAATATGGGATTATGCGCTCCATGGTAATGTTTAACATCGATTGTCGCGTTAAATTGGTTATTCTTCAGATCATAACTGCCTATGTAAAAATAATGATTGTCACCGCCAATCACCTTTCCCTTTTCCAGTACGACAACCCCTCCACCTTCAGAGCTTAGCCCAGATACAAACTCAAGTGACCATAGTTGTTCGATTGCCATGATGTTCGTTTTGTTAGGTTAAAAAGTTACTATCCAGATTTTACCTTGATTGATCGCTTGCTGGTTTTAGCGTGCTCAGATTTTGGTAAGGACACTTGCAGTATGCCGCTTGTGCAAGAGGCGTCTATTTTGCCATGGTCAACTCCGCTTGGGATTCGAAATGAGCGTTGAAATGATCCATAACTACGTTCTTTTATATGATAGTTTTTCTTTTTCTCTTCACGCTCGTCCCTTTTTTCGCCTTTGACTGTCAATGAATCATCACTCACGGTAATTTCAATATCTTCTCCCGCCATTCCAGGTAATTCCATTGTGATGTCATATCCCTGGTCAGTTTCGCTAACATCAACGCGTGGCGTAAGTTCGAGCTTTGATAAGCTAAACCTTCTTTCCAGGTCTGCCGCTGGATACGTCCAGCCTTTTCCAAATAAATTCGGCAGGCTGGGCCAGTCTTCGGAAAAGCGCTCAAACAGATTATCGATTTCCTCACGCAGGCTCGCCAATGGAGTAACTGATTCTGCCGCTTTAGAGAGCGACTTTCGTACTCCAGACTTGCGCTTCGGAGTGGTTTTCTTTTTGACGGGTATTTTGGTAGCTTTTCTTGCCATTTGAAGCCTCTCCTAATTTTTAACTGCTTAGCGAGCTAACTTAAGGGTTTGTAAGTATTAAAGTATTGATATTAGTCAATTGCAAAGCAAAAAAACGTAATTATGTTTCGCGGATGGCAACCCTGATACCGCAGGGCGATGTTCCCAGCGGCAGTTTAGCAATGTAGTTTTCAAATAGATAATGAAAAGTGGCGAATAAATTGCTCGCGACTTCAGAGGGTAGCGCAGCGTGCAATAATATTATAATTTTGTTTTTGTGTTAAAAAATAAAGTCAGAATAAGGAAATTCCTAAAATGAAATACTTTCGCCGAAGCTGGGGATATTCGCATGCCAACCCTGCCGGGATAATTGCTTGTTTAAAGTAAGCTTGGCGTCAGTCTCGCCGTGGATTAAGTATAGTGTGGGGCGGGGGCTGTTAAAATGATTAGCCCAGTTGAGAAGTTGTGATTGATCTGCATGTGCAGAAAAGCCACCAAGCGTGTGAATAGTTGCATGCACGGCAATTTTTTCGCTGCCAACTCGAAAGGTCTTTGCGCCATCGACCAGTGCGCGACCAGGTGAGCCAATAACCTGATAGCCTACAATGATGACATGGGCGCTTTTTTTCCATAAATTATGCTTAAAGTGATGACGGATGCGGCCGCCATTGCACATCCCGCTTCCGGCAATAATAATGGCGCCCTTGTCAATTTTGTTGAGCATCATTGATTCTTCGGTAGTGCGTGAATAGCGCAACACCGGTAAAAAAGTATGCAGGCTGCCAGACCTGGATTGGCGAAAAATGGCTTGATCTTCACGGTTAAACACATCTTGATAGCGGTGATATACTTCGGTTGCAGCGATCGCCATGGGACTGTCAAGATAAACTGCCTGATGCTGTAATTTTCCATTCTGGAATAATTCGCCCAGCCGAAAAATAATTTCCTGTGTGCGTCCAACAGCAAATGCGGGTATAAGAATATTGCCATTGTTCTTGGATGCTATTGTGACAATATCTTCTAACTCATCTAAAGTGTCTTCCATTGGGCGGTGATCGCGATCACCATAGGTTGATTCCATCAATAAAACATCGGCATTTTCCACGATCTCCGGATCACGTAGTAAGGCAGCACAACCATTACCCAGATCACCAGAAAAAACTAATTTTTTTTCAGTATTGCCCTCACGAACAAATATTTCTACGATTGCAGACCCTAGAATATGCCCTGCATCCAAAAATCGTATTTCAATATCTTCGCTGATCTTGTGACGATGGCGGTAATTAATCCCCTCACATTTGCGTAACGTGAGCTCCACATCTTCAATTGTAAATAAAGGCGAGACTTCTTCTTTGCCGCTTCTGTGTCTACGTTTGTTTTCCCACTCAGTATCACGTTGTTCTAGAAATGCGGCGTCTTTCAGCATAATTTCAAGAAGTTCATTGGTAGGGTGTGTCATGTAAATCGTACCATTGTAGTGGTCCGCAACTAATTTAGGTAAGCGCCCGGAGTGATCAAGGTGTGCGTGCGATAGGACAACGGCATCTAGGTCAGAAACAGAGAATGGAAACGAGGCGCGGTTGGCTTTTTCTTCTTCACGCGTACCCTGTATTAACCCGCATTCAATTAGTATATTGGCATTGCTGGTTTGAAGTAAGTATGCGGATCCTGTAACTCCACCCGTTGCACCATAAAAAGTTAAGCTAGCCATATTTTTTTATCTGCTTAATCTCAGACTGATTAATTGGTAAACAAATAGTAGAATATAATAAACAGTCACGTGAATTAGTATTGATGGATTTACCAAACAATTAAACTAGTGTTTCCCATTTACGCCTAATTTTAATAGAGCCGGATTCTGTGGTGCTTGTTTTTTGATAATGGGGCTGTTTGAGCTATTACACCAACCGGGGCTGCGTGATGCAACGGTTTTTTCATCCGTGGTAATTTTGTGTATGCCTATCCAAAATTTGTATGTGGTGCAACAAACTGCGTATGGTCAATTCCTGGTTAAGACGATATTGGTAGAATGCTGATGCGTGAAATTGAATTCACTGAAAATTCTCTGTTATTGACCAGTGAGATTCAAATTTTATTTGTATAAGTCCCTGGAAATTCGATGGAAATTGGAGAGCATGATAGTGTTGCGAGTGTTAACTTATTAATTTTTTCTCCTAAATTGAGTGATATGCAGGAAATATGCGGTGACGTCGAGTTTAAAGTTTCTAAAACCATGCTCCAGTATGACATGATGTGGATCAGATCGTAGCAAATAATTGTTTTTATAATAACCTGGTATCGAAACTGAGGATAAGTAATTATGCGCCGAATCACGATTATTCAGGGCCACCCTGATTCTGATAACGTGCATTTTTGTAATGCTCTCTCGGATGCCTACAAACGTGGCGCAAACGAAGCTGGGCATGAAGTTCGACTAATTGAAATCGCAAAGTTAGATTTTCCGTTTATTAAGAACAAAGTTGATTTTGAAAAGGGTGTGCGGCCAACCAATATCATAGCAGCACAGAAAGATATTAAATGGGCGCAACACATTCTGTTGATATATCCATTATGGCACGGTACGATGCCCGCGCTTTTAAAAGCCTTCATTGAGCAAATATTTCGATACGACTTTGCATTTGAACCAAAGTCTAGTGGACTGTTTAAGAGGCTGTTGACCGGTCGTTCAGCGAGGATCGCAATCACCATGGGAATGCCAGCATTGATTTATCGATTTCATTATGGTTCGCATAGTTTAAAAAGTCTGGAGCGCAATGTATTACGTTTTTCCGGCATCAAGCCTATTCATGAGACCATGTTTGGAAGTATTTATACCGCCAGCGATGCGAGACGGGATAAATGGTTAAAAAAGATGGAGAGCTTTGGTCGTAGAGGGGTTTAAACCAACTTTACAGAAAATCATATTGAGTGAGTAATTATGGCTCTGTACGCTACAAATCGGTAATGAATTTCTGTTAGTTTTGAGCTTAATAAAGTTGCAAGGGTGTCGCTTTGCGGTCAAAAGGGGTCATGCACGGTTGGTTTGCTAATACAGAATGTACGCATTACATTAAGTAAGCGCGAATAATTATTTGGGATTTTGTTTCTTCGGATTTGTCACTAGGTGGACACGACCACGTTTTCCCAATTGTCGCTCATTTAATTGATCAACGTTTTCCTCTACTGCCAGCTTTACGGACTCCAGACTTCCCTGACGGTAACCATGAATCGTATTGTGGCCCTGGACAATCACATAATGGTACCAGTTTGAACCTTCCGCACCGGAAGGGGGTTCCGTCGTATCTATCGATTCGATCTTGTAAGGGTTAAGGTTAACTGAACACTTGTAAGTCATGTTGTTATAGTACCATTACAATACGCTCTGATGAGCAGATTTAAAGGTTGTATTGATATTTTTTTGCTCCATCTCGATATATTCGCAGCCAGTTGTGTGATTGAGATTATCATAGCTCTATCCCTGGTTCTTATCGTGCACCTTGTGAGCGGTTACGTGCGCGCCGACTCCCTGACCGGTTTTGATTATTCGGGCCTCCATTCGAAGGTGGGCGGGAACCATTGCGATTCGATGCCGATTTATTTCTAACCGGTTTTTTTGCAGTCTGTTGCTGACCACGGCCCATATTAATAGGTTGCGGTTTGATCGAGAGATCGGGCTCAAACCTATCGATTACCACTTTGGGGATGTCGCGTTTAATGAGACGTTCGATATCTTTAAGTAACTTCAGCTCATCTACGCATACCAGTGACATGGCTTCGCCTTCATGGCCAGCGCGACCCGTGCGGCCAATGCGATGAACATAATCTTCCGCGACATGTGGTAAATCAAAGTTCACTACATGCGGTAACTGACTGATGTCCAAGCCGCGTGCGGCAATATCGGTTGCAACTAATACGCGCACTTTTCCAGATTTAAAGTCGGCTAGCGCCTTGGTGCGTGCGCCCTGGCTTTTATTGCCGTGAATTGCAGATGCGGTGATGCCATCGCTAATCAATTGCTGGGATAGGCGGTTAGCACTATGTTTGGTGCGATTAAATACCAGAACTTGTTTCCAGTTATTCGAACCAATCAGGTAGGAAAGTAGTTCACGCTTGCGACTTTTATCTACCGGATGTACGACTTGTGCCACGAGTTCCGAGGCGGTATTGCGCGTTGCTACTTCAACCAAAGCGGGGGACTTGAGAAGATCATTAGTTAATTGCTTAATTTCTTTTGAGAAGGTAGCAGAGAATAATAATGTCTGTTTGTGTTTGGGCAATAGTGCGAGCACCTTGCGGATATCACGGATAAAACCCATGTCGAGCATGCGATCGGCTTCGTCAAGTACCAGAATATCTATCTTCGATAGGTCGACGGAGTTTTGGCTGACGTGATCGAGCAATCTGCCCGGTGTGGCGACTAGAATGTCTACGCCATTACGGAGCTTTTGTTTTTGTGGATTGATGCTTACGCCACCAAAAACAACCGTGGAGCGAAGTGGCAAGTATTTGCCATAGGTAAGTACATTTTCCGCCACCTGTGCCGCCAGCTCGCGGGTTGGGGCAAGCACTAGCGCGCGGATAGAGCGACGCCCTTTTTCTGGTTTACTGGATGACATTAATCTCTGTAATAGGGGCAGAGTGAAACCGGCAGTTTTGCCGGTACCCGTTTGCGCGCCACCCATGATGTCACGTCCTTGCAAAATCAGAGGGATCGCCTGGCGTTGTATTGGTGTGGGTGTGCTATAGCCCTTTTCGGACACAGCACGGTGCAATTCGGCTCTCAAGCCGAGTGATTCAAATGACATTTCGAGGATTTTCTCCAGGGATCGGCCTACCCAATACTTATGTTTGGGACGGTCTAGGCGGAAACTTATTTTAGTATTTCGAGGTGAATCGGGAAGGATTACCGCGTTGGATAAAAGTGCAGACCAAAGTACACTAGAAATTCAGCGGACAGTATACTTGAAATTTCACTAAAAAGGTGAGTAATGCGCTAGTTTTTTGTTCACCTCAATAAATCAATATGCTGCTTCGATCGGTTGAATCGACAACCCATAGAGGATATTCATTGTTTGCTAATATAATTCAACGAGTTGAGTCCGAATGGGAGTTAACTTCATCATCAAAACAAGATTGCTATGAGCAGTGGGTAACATGCTCATTTAGCCAACCTGGAAATGGAAACTGTCTTGCAAGAGAAAGCGAAGATTCCATTTAAGAGCACTGCGTAATAGGCGAGCGAAACTACCACATCCGATTGCCAAAAATCAGGAATCCATACATTATGACAACATCAAGCAAGTCGCAAGAAGACAAAGAATTTACTAATCGAGTCGTTGAAGCGGCTATTCATATCGGCATAATATTTGTACTCATAGCATGGTGTTTCCAGATATTTAAGCCATTTCTCACTGCCATAGTCTGGGGCTTTATCATCGCGGTGGCATTCCATCCCCTTTACCATCGTATGCAACAGGCGTTTAATGGATATAATCGATTGATCGCAGTCTTGTTCACGATTTCGCTGCTATTACTATTGATTATACCCACCGTGATGCTTGGGGCTTCGCTAGTAGAAACAGTAAAGACCGTTATCCATGAGCTGGAGAGCGGACAGATTAGCGTTCCCGCACCCCCCGAAAGTGTCGCAACATGGCCTTTGATTGGTGAAAAACTGAGTGCTTTCTGGACCCTTGCCTCTGAGAACCTCACCGCTGCGATCGAGAAGCTAAAGGATCACTTTAAGGGTCTTGGGGAGTGGCTGTTGGGGGCTGGATTGGTGAGTGTTTTTGGCTTACTCCAGTTTATATTTGCAATCATTATTTCAGGTATTCTGCTTGCATACAGTAGGAACGTTGAAAGCAACTTACGGGCTGTTGCTCACCGTATTGCCGGTGACTTCGGCGAAGAACTTACTGACATAGCCAACGCAACCATCCGCAGTGTTGCGGTGGGTGTGGTCGGTGTA
>CAJIBE010000101.1_pt1 | contig 11451 bp, 5 predicted proteins | sample 9199301 | NCBI WGS metagenome assembly CAJIBE01 (sample SAMEA7708291, study PRJEB35096) | sediment metagenome | biome: marine neritic benthic zone biome [ENVO:01000025]; feature: sediment [ENVO:00002007]; material: shallow marine sediment [ENVO:03000034] sea grass bed [ENVO_01000059] ... | reverse complement strand
CAATTTAACAGTGGATGAAAATGCTTCGGGTGAAGTGGTGGGGACCTTATCCACATCCGATGAGGATAGTGGTGATACCCATACTTACAGTGTAAATGATGATCGCTTTGAAGTAGTCGATGACGGAGCTGGCAACATGCAGCTCAAGCTGAAAGTGGGTGAAAGTCTGGACTATGAATCTGCCGAGTCGATAAATATCACAGTCACATCCACAGATGCAGGGGGGTTATCAATCTCGGAAGACTTCATAATAAATGTAAACGATGCGGATGAGTTCGACATCAGTGCGGTGACGGATAGTGATGGCAGTGCCAACAGCGTGAACGAAAGTGCGCAGGTGGGCGACAGTGTGGGTGTCACGGCGTTTGCGGACGATCAAGATATCGGTGACAACGTCACCTATAGTTTAACGAATAATCCTGGCGATGCGTTTGCGATCGATGCGGACACGGGTGAAGTGACGGTTGCCGATCCGAGTGCGCTGGACTTCGAAAGTGCGCAAACGATGCAGATCGAAGTGACGGCGACCAGCAGTGACAACAGCACCAGCAGTGCCAACTTTAATATCAGCATCAGTGATGATAACGAAGGCGTGTCATTAAGCATGTCGGACAACACGGGTAATGAAGATACAGCGATACCATTAAATATAATTTTAACTGATGCGGAACCCGGCGCAACTCATATTGTAAATATAGCGGGTGTGCCGAACGGTGCTGCATTATCTGCTGGAACAGATAATGGAGATGGAACGTGGACTGTCGATGCGAATGATATTACAGGTTTGACGATTACCCCGCCACAACATGATGACAGTGATTTTTCATTATCCGTGAGCGTAGATTCGATTGAAAATGGGATTACAGTCAGTACGTCTGTTCAAACATGCAATGTAGAAGTGAGTGCAGTAGCAGACACACCTAATCTTTCTGTGGATTCAAGTGTAACAGGAAATATTGATAACTCGGCACTCATTGACGTCCCACAAAATATATTAGATGCAGCAGATTCCATCAGCACGGTAACTGTGTCAAACGTTCCTGCAGGCGCGACATTATCTGCGGGCACTGATAACGGTGATGGAACTTGGACAGTGCAGGGTGATTTGATTGACGATCTGGTTTATACCCCGCCGGCAGGGTCAACTGACAGTGTAGATCTGTCTTTTGTTGTTACGCAGACTTTAATTAATACCCGATTTGATAGTGACGCCGAGGGGTTTACATACTCTGATGATACCTTCCGAAGTTCAAATCAGTCTAACTATGTTGATGGAGGTTACGATGGGGACGGTGGCAGTTCTGGAGGTGGTTTGACGGTTGACCTTGGAGGACAGGATAACAGCGATATCAACGATATGTCGGGCGGCTGGTCGACGACGATTGATGTGCCAGAAAATGCGAGTGGTACCTTAACTTTTGAGTATCGACTGAATGCGGCCAATGCCTATGATAGTGGTGAATATGTCGAAGTCTTAGCCAGCATTGACGGGTCTCTTCACGGTGCAAATGGAAACGATTATATTGACCGAATTGAAAACGGTGGCGACTCGGGTTGGCAAACTATTACGATTGATTTGGGCAATCTGACTGCAGGGACGCACACCCTGACGTTGGGTGGCTATAACAACCAAAAGACACACCACAATGAAAAAGCACAAATTAGTTTTGATAATGTAACGTTAACTGTCGATGATGGAACACCGGTTACTGCCGATGTTACAGTTGTCCCGCCAGAAATTCCATTAACCATCTCTTCTTCGTTAGTGGATACTGATGGGTCGGAAAGTCTGGCGCTTTCCATTTCCGGTGTTCCCGCTGGTGCTGAACTTTCTGCGGGCACAGACAATGGAGATGGCACTTGGTCATTAGATTCAGCTGACCTGCCGGGTTTAACGATAGATCCGCCCCCCGGATTTTCCGGCAACTTTCAGCTTATCGTGCAAGCAACCAGCACGGACGGTGGTGATACTGCAAACGTAACCGAGACAATCGATGTTACCGTCAACGATTTCGCGCAGATTACTAATAATGAACCTATAATAACCAACATAGAAGTATCAGATACCGTAACTCTATATGATCAGTATGACTTAGTTATCGATCCAGATGGAACTACGGGGTCATTTGGAGATAATGTAACCGTGAGTGCGCATCAGCCCGATGGTGATTCTGCTCAGCTCACGGTCAGCAGTGACGGCATCGGCATTGATAGTGCTAATGTAAGTAATGATATCGCCAATCAAATTGACTACGACCCAACAACCGGTACAAGCGAACAGTTGGTTTTACAGTTTGTAAACCCTGTAGCGAACCTTCAGCTAACAACCGGCAAACAGTATGCAGCTGAAGGTGGGGTTGGTGAGCAGGGTATTTGGACCGCATATGACGCTGCAGGGAACGTGGTTGGTTCTGGTGAGCTTGATCCAGGTCTGGGCACCAACGTAGGCAGTAATTCATATCAATACAATCTAACAACAACTGGTTTAATATCAAGCGTAGTCATCGAAGCGAATGATTACTCCGATTCAGATTTTTCAATTGTTAATTTGGAATACAATGAGACTAATGAAGTTGCTTTGAATGAACACGGGGTTATAGATGTTATTGCATCCAACAATATTGTTGACGGTATGGAGATTGCGAATGTCAACGCGTCAGATATAGATGGGGATTCGTTAACGTACTCCATCAGTTCGGGGAATGATGATGGTGCGTTTACCATTGATAGTTCTACAGGAGCTATTACTGTAGCAGATGAAAACGCTATAGATGTTTCAACTGATCCAACTCGTACGTTAAATGTCACTGTAGATGATGGCCAAGGCGGCATTGACTCTGCAGATTTGGTAATTAATTTCGATCCAATGATTGGAACAGAGAACTCTGAAACGCTTAATGGAAGTTCGAGCAATAATGCTATTTTGGGTCAGGGCGGAGATGATCAGTTAAATGGTAACGCGGGGGACGATTACTTAAGCGGTGGTGATGGAGCGGATGAGGTAAATGGTGGTGCTGGTGATGATCGATTGTACGGTGATGCTGGCGATGACCAACTTGATGGTGGTTCAGGAGATGACTTCCTCAATGGCGGTGCTGGGGATGACCAGCTCATCGGTGGCGAAGGTAATGACATATTCATATTTGAGCAGGGAAATGGTTCGGACAGTATTGATGGAGGTGCTGGTATGAGTTGGACAGATACGATTTCAATCGAATACGATGTTGCTGGGGCATCCGATCCCTCCAGTCCATGGCAGATTGAAGTAGATGGCCAAGCGGTTGATTACGATATCGATGCAGGCCAGCTTGAGATAGGCGCTGATGTCTCTGGTGTAATCCAGTTCGATGATGGTAGTCAGATTGTCTTTGAAAATATAGAACGCATCGAGTGGTAGCCATAGAATAAAAGGCCAGTTTTTTGCGATAAGTGGTGAGTTTTCCTGACGCGCTTATCTATTGCATTTGCTAATTACGTAGCAACCGTTATCTCGTGAAGTCTGTCGGAATATTGTCAATTCTATTCCTAATTCGCTAATTATCTTCAGAATTTAGCCGTTAAACCCGCATGAGCAGGTGATTAACTTTATGATCACGCGTGAATTTGTGGCTGTTCAAAAGAACAATGCGTATTAACAGTTAATGTTCAAAAAAAGAAATACGAATGTATTTAACTAATTCTGAAAAGCACTTATCAACCAGTTTCTGGTGCCGCTCGGACGTATTGCTTGCGTCCGTAGTTATTAATATCACCACACTCGCCCTGCCGCTGGTCATCTTGCAAGTGTACGACCGTATTTTACCCAATAAGGCACTTGATACATTTGCGCTCATGATTAGTGCCTTGTTATTCGCGGCACTGATAGAAGTGTTTTTGCGTATTGCGCGATCCACCATTCTTGCCTGGAAAGGAGCACAATATGAACACGCCAAAGTAATGGAATTATTAGAGCATATTTTACATGCTGACCTGGTTAAGTTTGAGAGTAATGCTATCGGTCGATATCTAAATAAGATTGATGCGGTAAAGCAAGTTCGAGAATTTTACTCAGGGCAGACAATTTTAATGCTCGTCGATCTTCCTTTTGTTGTTATATTTTTAATGCTGATCTGGGTCTTCTCGCAAGAACTCGTATTTGTGCCATTAACCGTTATGCTGGTATTCGCGGTTGTCTCATATGTTTTGGGGAAAAAATTAAAGGTAACTCTTAAAGATAAATCTGAAAGCAATGAAAGAAAGCAAAACTTCCTGATTGAAGTACTTCAGGGTATGCACATTGTGAAATCGATGGCATTGGAATCGCCAATGATGAGGCGATTGGAAAGATTACAGGGACACTCCGCGCATTCAATATATGAGTTAAGTCGAATTAATAGCGTCATACAGAGTATCGGAGCCACTTTTTCACAAGTGGTTATGATGAGCTTTGTGGGAATAGGAAGTATTTATGTGGTTAGTGGTGATCTTACAGTGGGTGCTTTGGCTGCGGGGACAATGCTTTCAGGGCGCGTTATGCAACCTGCGTTAAAAGCAATGGGTCTATGGACGCAAGCGCAAGGCTTGAGTATTGCGAAAGATAAAATTCGTGAGTTAAAAAATATACCTGTGGAAGCGATTGATGACCAGGTTGATAGAGTTCAAATCAAAGGTGACATTGAATTTAGTAACGTGCACTTTAAATTTGACCATGGAGAACAAGAACTTCTAAAAGGGATTTCTTTGAAGATAGCTCAGGGGGGTGCAATAGGGATTACTGGACCGAATGGTTCAGGCAAGAGTACCTTGATTGAGTTGCTGATGGGTTTTATGTCTCCTAATGCGGGTGAAATTAAAATAGACGGTCGAGATATTCGCACCCTTGATCGTTCATCCTTGCGAGCACAAATCGGCTATATGCCACAGCATGGTGTTATTTTTGAGGGAACGATTCTGGATAACATGACTATGTTCCGAGAAGGTGTGGCTGTTGAGCGCGCAATTCAACTGGCGAATAAATTAGGATTGACTGAGGTAATAATGCGTTTACCTGAAGGTCTGGATACGCGCGTAAGTGGAACTAATTATGATTCATTACCTGTGGGTGTGCGACAGCAAATAATTTTGGTTCGATCTCTCGTGGGTTGTATGTCGTTTGGTGAGCCAAAAATTATTCTATTTGATGATGCTGATGCATCGCTGGATGTGAATCACGATAGACTGCTTGTTGAAATGCTAAGCGAAATGCGTGGAAAGTGCACCATGATTATTGTTTCACATCGCCCTTCAATACTTCGGTTATGTGATCAGAATTATATGCTCGCAGAAGGGGAATTAGTGAAGTTGCCATGGCTATCCGGGCAGGATAAAGAATCTAACGAGAGGGGCGGTGTAAAACCTCTGCCTCAATCCGCATAGGAACTTAAATGCAAGATTCAGCCACATACTTTCCTGGTGATAATGTTCCCATTTCAGAACAGTTAAGTAACGCCATACGAGAAGGCAGGGTCGATGATATTGAAACGATCTCTCCTTACGCGGCTTGTATTATTCCATTGCTTAATGCGTTGGGTTGGCGAAGTTACCAGAGAGAGCTGATAGAAGCGCTACCACATTATGTCGATCATCTGGATATTACCGACTTAAGAAATCTGCTAGTAACGCTTGGGTATGAAAGTGATGAGTCGCGAGTTTTGCTTGAAAATGTAAATGAAGATTTATTTCCTGCGCTCTTTGTTAGTGATCGCGGCGAGGTATGGGTCGTTATTGAAAAAAATGATAATAAGTATGTGTTATTTGACGGAAATGAGAGAGGAGGTTTCGAAAAAGAAGTAGGTCATAGTAAGGGGAACATTTATTGCTTTACGGATATGAGACCTACTCATGCACTGCCGGTAAAGAACCAGAATCCAGAGAGCTGGTTTGGTGATACCGTAAGTCATTTCAAGAAACTCATAAAACATTTGTTGGCGATGACCTTCATACTAAATATCATCGCTCTGGCGGTACCGCTATTTATTATGGTGGTTTACGACAATGTAATTGGGGCAAGATCAACATCCAGTCTGCCTTATTTGATCGTAGGTTTAAGTGTGGCTTTGGGAGTTGAATTAGTCCTGCGGGTGTTGCGATCAAAAACCATTGGAATGGTAGCGGGGCGCCTGGATTATATCATTGGAGTGGAGACGCTTAAAAAGTTATTGTACCTGCCGCCACAGCTTACAGAGCGCGCCACCGTTTCCTCACAATTGTCTCGCTTGAAACAATTTGAATCAGTGCGCGATTTGTTTTCTGGTTCTGCAGCAAGTCTGTTTCTGGAACTTCCGTTTGTATTGTTTTTTATATTTATTTTGGCAATGTTGGCGGGCGAGATTGCGATCGTGCCTGTTGTGATGGTTGTTGCGTATTTGGTGTTGTCGTTATTTTGGTATCCAGGTTTAAGTAAAGATATAAAGCGTGCGGGTCAAGCCAGAACTGCCAGACAAAGAATGTTAATGGATACATTTCTGGGATTGAGGGAGTTAAAGGCTCTTGGTGCGGAGCGTGCCTGGATAGAAAACTTCCGAGAGGTGTCAGGACAGGCAATGTCAGGTTGCTATAAAACTGCAATGAAGCATTCGGTGATTAATAGTGTGAGTCAGTCATTGATGAGCCTGGCCGGTATTGCTGTCTTAACTATCGGCACCCTTAAAGTCATGAATGGAGATATTACAATCGGTGTGCTGATTGCGGTAATGGCGCTCCTTTGGCGTGTTCTTTCTCCCCTGCAAGGTATTTGCTTGTCGATACTCCAGATTGACCAGGTGGTTCAAAGTATTAAGCAGTTAAACCAGCTCATGAAATTGAATACCGAAATCATTGATAGCAAAACCGAGCTGATGATGCCTGAGATTGAAGGCAAAGTAGTATTTGATCGTGTGAGTTTTCGATATGGTCCAACGTCAAATGCGGCGTTAATAGGAGTCAGTATTGATATTGCACCAAAAGAATTTGTGGCCATCGTCGGTGAAAATGGATCCGGAAAATCGACCATACTAAAACTTATTGCCGGCATGTATCGTGCGCAGAGTGGAGTGTTGGCAATTGATGGAACCGATGTTCGCCAGTTTAATGCCGTTGATTTGCGTCGACTCATTGCTTATGTGCCGCAGAAGCCCACTTTATTTCGAGGCACTATTAAGCAAAATTTGCGATTAACCAACCCGATGGCAACGGATGTAGACATCAATATAGCTGCGCAAGAAGCGGATGTGCTCGACGCAATTCAAGCTTTACCGCAGGGTTTTAATACCATTGTTGGTGACAATAGCTCAGTGAAGCTTTCTGCGAGCCTGGTTCATGGTATTTGTTTGGCGCGCGCCTATATTCGCAAGGCGCCGATTCTGTTAATGGATGAGCCCGCCGAGTCGTTGGATATGGTGAGCGATCGGCATTTAATAAATCAGTTAAAAGAAAGAAAAGGCAAACAGACCATTATTATGGTAAGTCACCGTCCGAGTCATATACGCCTTGCAGATAAAGTTATTGTTCTTACAGAGGGGATGGTAAAGGGAGTTGGTTTACCAGAAGAAGTGTTAAAGGCGCTGTACGGAGTGTAATAAGATGATTGAGGAAAATAACAACCAGAAAACCCGATCTAATTCGGAGTTACCGCGTGCACGTGCGCGGTACATTGCACAGTCGATTCAGCTGGAAGAATCTGATGCCCCCGGAGTCGTCAGCATTGGCATTATCGCTACCGTTGTATTGGTCGTAGCATTTGTCGTGTGGACTTATGTTACTCCGGTGAACGAAGTTGCGGTTTCAGAAGGGAAAGTCGTGCCCCAGGGAAATAATCATATCGTGCAACATTTCGAAGGTGGTATCGTCGAAGAAATCCTGGCACAAAACGGTGAACTGGTCTCACGCGGAGATGTTTTGTTGCATATTGCACCGATCGCGATTGAGTCGGATTATGATCAGTTGCGCAGTAGAAATGTGGCACTGATCCTTAAACAGATACGGTTACAGGCCTTGCTTGATAAGAAGAGCCCAATCTTTGACCAGCATGCCGATGAATATCCTGAATTGGCAGCAAGTGAATATGAAAGTTATCTGGCGCAAACAAAGAGCCAGCATGCGCAATTAAAAACAGCCACATCCAGAGTGCGTCAGCGCAGAGAGGAACTGAATCGCGAACAGGAAAAAGTGTCAGCGTTGAAGCAAGAGCTGGAAGTGCTGCAAAAGCAGGTTGAAATTCGTACCGGGCTGGCAAAAAAAGGAGTGGTCCCAAAAACAGAAGTGCTTGATCGGCAGGCAGATTTGGCCGAGGTACGTACCGACTATATTCAAAGTCGTGCCAATATTGGAGTGGTTCGCGAATCTATCAATGAAGCGCAACAGTCTCTGGAAGAGCTGAATAAGAAATTCATCGAACAAATTAAACTGGAATCCAGCCAGGTAGCAGCCGAGTTAGCAGAACTACGGGAGCAATTGGTGAAACAAGGTGATCGAGTCGATAGGCTCAGGATCAAGGCACCAGTCTCCGGTTACATCACCAGTCTAGGAATCAATTCAGTTGGGGCGGTGATTGAACCTAGCCAAATTCTGATGGAAATTGTGCCAATCGACAAGGAGCTGGTGGTCGAGTCGCGAGTTTCTACTCAGGATATTGGCCATGTGCATGTTGGCCAGGATGCGGTGATCAAAGTTGGAAGCTTTGATCCGCAGCGTTTTGGCACTATTGATGGCAAGGTGGAGCGGATCAGTCCCTCGACCTATTTTGATGAAGAACAACAGCCTTACTATAAGGCGCAAATACGGCTGGCGAAAAAGTATCTTGGAAATCAGGCAGATAAACACAGACTGATTCCGGGTATGACGGTGCAGGCCGATATCAGGACGGGTGAGAAGACGGTATTGGATTATTTATTAAAGCCAGTGTACCGAGGTTTTCAGAACGCGTTTCAGGAAAGATAGCTTTAATTGGTGTTTTATTAAAACATTCCTGCGGGTTTTTGCTATTTGAACAGCTTTTCGTTTGCCCAGAATGAAAACGCCACGAACGCGACGATGGGGGCTATCCAATACAAAATGATATCAATAAAAGACATCCAGACAGTTTAATTATAATATTTGTAATGTCAAATAATTCAATATTGATAATAATTGATGGTCGCGGGCTCGTCGCCTAACGCATGGCTTATTTGGCCCAATCATTTGGATCTTTCACGGCTGTGAAAATCGGCCAGAATCAATGAGGTTTGATTCCCGATAAGCGAAGCATTACCACTATTTGATTTGAAGTCTATATTTAAGCTCTCGCAGTATTGGCATTTCGTCCAGATCCTTCCCGTCTAGCAAATCCCAATGCAGGCCGCTAGGTGAGAGTGGCGGCGACTCAATCTCAATGATACGAGTGGGCGTGGCAATAATAGAAACGGGAAGATCGTGTTTTGCCGGGGGAAAAGAATCGACGCATTGCAAATCATGGACGCTAGTGACTACCGGTACCGCAGGATGACCCAATTCTGTATAAATTGCGTACTCAAGATCACCGTACCCGTGGCCTTTGCCACATCTTAAGCCCTTACATGTAACGGCAACCGATCCGGTGACTACCAAATCAATGGGTGGCAACTCTTGTAGTGACAGGGGCTGTCCCCATTGCATGCAGGTATTCAAGGTGGCTGCTTCCCGATATTTATCTGCTGGAATTTTACTTGGATCGAACAAATAAAATCCGCCTTTAAGTCTAGGTGTTGGAAATACATACGAAATTCCACGCCTGAGAAGTTCGACACGCAGCGGTCGTTGCGGTGAATCAGGGTTGCACTTTACACGTCTCACCTGGTTCCAGATGGAATGGCTAAGTAGTTTATCGGCAGCCAGTTGTGCGCCTACAAAATTGGGGATTCTGCCGCTAACCGGAAAAGGGAATGCGGCCGCGTTCTCTGCCACCAGCGCATTCCACACATATTCACGTGCGGCTTGTTTAGTGGAAAATTGAGTAGACATGCTCCCTCGCGACTTCGACATTGCTATAATGCAACAAGATTGAATTTACCCAAGAAAAACTATGAAAGTTAGCCTGCTTGTTTTCAGTTTCGTGCTCGTTGTGGTTTCAATACCGGTTACTGCGGATATTACTACGCGGGAAATCACTTATGAATCCAATGATGTATTGTTAACCGGATATTTGGCCCAGGACGATGCAGCCAGCGATTCGCCGAGGCCTCTTGTGTTGGTTGTGCATGAATGGTGGGGCCACAATGCCTATGCGCGTAAACGCGCCGAAATGCTAGCGGAGATGGGCTATGTCGCGTTTGCGCTGGATATGTACGGAGATGGAAAAGTTGCAGATCATCCGGATGATGCAAAAAAGTTTATGCAGGAAGCGACGAGCAACCAGCAGGCCTTGCAGGAACGATTCTATGCGGCGATGGAGTATGTCAAAGATCATGCAAATATTGATGAGAGTAAAATTGTTGCCATTGGATACTGTTTTGGGGGTGGGGTGGTCCTGAACCTGGCTCGTGCCGGCGCTGATTTAAAGGCCGTGGTCAGCTTTCATGGATCCTTATCAACAAATTCTCCAGCCAAACAAGGCGAAGTTACAGCCCGGGTTATTGTATTTCATGGAGGAAATGATGCTTTTATTCCGCAAGAGCAGGTTGAAAAGTTTGAAGATGAAATGCAGGCTGCGGGAGTTGATTACGAGCTGATAGTATACGAGGGTGTGGATCATAGTTTCACTAATCCGGATGCCGATGACTTTGCGGAACGATACAGTATGCCACTCAGTTACGATGAAGAAGCTGATTTTGATTCCTGGGGTAAAACGCAAAAGTACTTGCAAGAAATGTTTAGTGACGAGTAATGTTAACAAACCATTGATTCGGAGCTTTAATTACCCACGATAATCCGGAATCTAGACTTCTGTTTCTACTCCATCAATGATGAAACCGATCTTGCGTCGATAATTCTCTTTCTCTACCTTTTGCACGAAACATAAGAGTTGCACGCTGGATTGATGAGACAGCAGCATGCAGGGATTGCCATTTAATAAGCCTTCAATACGAATCCCGTGAAAACTTTCCTGTGCCATACGTTCAACGTCTATTTGAATACCCCCGTTTAAAATTGCCAGAATTATGGGCTGCATATCTTCATCCAGCTGTTGTCTCCACTCGCTAACGGTCTGGGAAAGCCTCTGTAATAGCGCGCGTGCTGACTGGTAGGAGTTCTCCTGTGCATTCTCAAGGATTTGGTCTGATGTTGGCTCAGTTGGTTTCGGGTATCGCAGCGAGCTTAAATCCAACGCTGCTGGATTACTGGCGAGAAAATTTTTCAGTGATTCTTTCATGGTGGTTCTATTTCCCTTTAAAAATAGACCCGAGAATTCCGCGCACCAGTTGTTGTCCCATTCTCGATGTAACAATTTTGGTGACACTGCGAATAATGGTGTTGGTGGTTGTTCGACTGCTGCGTCTTGAT
>CAJIBE010000069.1_pt1 | contig 11742 bp, 8 predicted proteins | sample 9199301 | NCBI WGS metagenome assembly CAJIBE01 (sample SAMEA7708291, study PRJEB35096) | sediment metagenome | biome: marine neritic benthic zone biome [ENVO:01000025]; feature: sediment [ENVO:00002007]; material: shallow marine sediment [ENVO:03000034] sea grass bed [ENVO_01000059] ... | reverse complement strand
GCTGACCGAATCGCTTCTTCGTCATGTTCAACGACAATGACGGTGTTTCCCAGATCGCGCAAACGTGTCAGTGTATTTAGCAGACGTTGATTGTCACGCTGATGCAGTCCAATGGAGGGTTCATCGAGTACATACATGACTCCCACCAGGCCCGAGCCAATTTGAGAAGCCAGACGTATGCGCTGGGCTTCGCCGCCGGAAAGCGTATCAGCGCTGCGTTCCAGGCTTAAGTAGTCCAGGCCAACATTGACCAGAAAAGACAATCGTTCCCGTATTTCGTTAATGACTTTTTCACCTACCTTGGCGAGATGGCCCTTGAGCTTGAGCTGTTCAAAAAACTCCAGTGTTTCACGAATGGATATGGCCGTTAACGAGGGAAGGTTGCGATCGTCAACAAAGACATGACGTGCCTGAATATTGAGACGGTCACCGTTACAGCTTTCGCAGGGTTGTTCCGATAGATATTTGCTGAGTTCGTCCCGCACCGCATAGGAGTCGGTTTGATCATAGCGGCGTTCCATATTGGGGATGATCCCTTCAAAGGCATGTTTCCTGCTTGATGTGCGGCCTTTCTCATTGATGTACTTGAATTCGATTTTCTCGTTTTCGCTGCCGTACAGGATGATGTCCTGGATATCTTCGGCGAGCGATTCAAACGGGCTATCGATATCAAAATCGTAGTGTCGCGCCAGTGACTGAATCATTTGGTGATAATGGGCATTGCGACGGTCCCAGCCACGTACCGCGCCACCGGCGCAGCTTAGGTGTGGAGAGCTGACAATCAATTCGGGGTCGAAATATTCCTCGATGCCAAGACCATCACAGCTGGGGCAGGCGCCCATCGGATTGTTGAAAGAAAACAGGCGTGGCTCCAGCTCATTGACAGAATATCCGCACACCGGACAGGCGAATCTGGCGGAAAAAATGGTCGAGTCCTTCTTGGGGTCGTCGATGGAAGCTACTTCGGCGCGCTCATCGGCCAGCTTCAGGGCGGTTTCAAAGGATTCGGCCAGGCGCAGTTCGATGCCCGGTTTTACCTTGAACCGATCCACGACCACTTCAATCGTGTGTTTTTTACGCAAATCCAGTTTTGGCGGCTCATCCAGCTCATAGACCTCACCGTCGATACGGGCACGAAGAAAGCCTTGAGCATGTAATCCCTGCAAAAGATGCAGATGTTCGCCTTTACGTTCCTGAATCACAGGTGCCAACAGCATCAGGCGGCTGTCAGCAGGCATTTCCATGACTTTATCCACCATCTGGCTCACAGTCTGGGCGTTGAGGTCAATGGCGTGGTCAGGGCATCTGGGCGTCCCCGTGCGGGCATAGAGTAAACGCAGGTAGTCATAGATCTCGGTGATGGTGCCCACCGTGGAACGGGGATTATGCGAAGTGGATTTTTGTTCGATCGAGATTGCCGGAGAGAGTCCCTCGATATGATCGACATCGGGTTTCTCCATTCGTGCCAGAAACTGTCTCGCGTAGGCAGACAGGGACTCCACATAACGACGTTGTCCTTCGGCAAAGATGGTATCAAATGCGAGCGATGATTTTCCGGAACCGGATAAACCCGTAATGACGATCAGTTGATCACGGGGCAGATCAAGATCGATATCTTTTAGGTTGTGGGTTCGGGCTCCACGAATTTGGATCGCCGCCATGCGCGTATCTCGCTAAAGGTAAACTTGCTAATATACGTGCTCACACCATCGCGACGCAAAACGATTAAGGAATATGCAGTTCAGAATACCGATATGAATTCGATCGAACGTCGTGCCGCGATCTCTTTGGCATTAATTTATGCAACGCGCATGCTGGGATTGTTTATGATTCTACCGGTGTTTGCGCTGTATGCAGAACAGCTGCAGCAAGTCACGCCGTTGCTGGTGGGTGTGGCAATTGGCATCTACGGCCTCACGCAGGCCATTTTGCAGATTCCGTTTGGGATGTGGTCTGATCGAATCGGACGCAAACCGGTGATTGTGATCGGTCTGATCATATTTGCGGCGGGAAGTATTATTGCCGCCTTATCGGAGTCCATTTATGGTGTAATTTTTGGCCGGGCTTTACAGGGAGCCGGCGCGATTGCGGCTGCAATTATGGCGCTGGCTTCCGATCTGACGCGCGAAGAGCACCGCACCAAGGTCATGGCCGTTATTGGCGCCAGTATTGGTGCATCGTTCATGATTGCACTGGTGATCGGGCCACTGTTTCATGCCTGGGTTGGTGTGCCTGGAATCTTCTGGATTACGGCGGTATTGGCGGTCACGGGCATAGGGATTGTTGTGGGTCTGATACCGACGCCGGTTCAGGCGGGCGTGCCCACACAAAATTCGCTGGATCGTGCCTCATTAAAGTCAGTATTGGGCAATACACAACTCCTGCGGCTGGATCTGGGGGTATTTATACTGCACATGGTGCTGACGGCAATTTTTGTCGTGGTCCCTGTGATTCTGCGAGACCACTATGCGATTGCGCCATCCGATCATTGGCAGGTCTATTTGGGTGTCCTGGTTATTTCATTGATCTTGCTGGTGCCCAGCGTAATTTTTTCGGAGAAGTTGAATCTATCCAAACCGTTCTTTTTGTCCGCGATACTACTGTGCGCCGCAGGTCAGTTGGGCTTGAGTGATATGGAGCAGCATTTTTACCTGTTTTTTGCTGCAATGGTGATTTATTTCTGGGGTTTTAATTTCCTGGAGGCAAGTCTGCCGTCCATGGTTTCAAAAATCAGTCATTCCCAGGTAAAGGGTACGTCGATGGGTGTATTCTCCAGTAGCCAGTTTCTGGGGGCTTTCGCCGGTGGAGTGATCGCAGGGTTGCTGGTAGAGAACCTGGATCAATATGCTGTCTTTATGTTCGCGTTTATTATGTTTTTAATTTGGTTTCTAGTAGCATTTAGTATGCGGTCGCCTACCAATTACAGGAGTTATACCGTGGAATTGGGTGGGGCAAGAAATGCCAATGAAGCACCTGAGCTTGCAAAATCCTTGCTGGCGATTCCGGGTGTGGCAGAAGCCACGGTTATTGCTGATGAGGGAATTGCGTACCTGAGGATAGATCGCGATACTTTTGAAGAAGAAAAATTAAAAAAACTTTGCGCTGAGTTGCGCTAGATTCATTTACATTCAGATTAGAAATATATTTGGAACCACTCCGCAATGAAGATTATTGTATTTGGAGGTGATGGCTTTTGTGGATGGCCAACATCCTTGCACTTATCGAACCTTGGCCACGATATTAAAATTGTCGATAACCTGTCTCGACGAAATATTGATAATGAGCTTGAGTGTCAGTCATTAACGCCAATTTCAACAGTAAGTACGAGAATCAATGCGTGGAGAGATATCAGTAATAATGTCATTGAATTTGAAAATCTGGATATTGCTGCAGAATATTGCCGTTTGCTTGAACTCTTACTGGATTATCGGCCTGATGCCGTCGTCCACTTTGCCGAGCAGCGGGCGGCTCCGTACTCAATGAAGTCACCAAAGCATAAGATTTACACGGTGCAGAATAATTTGAGTGCAACACATAATATTTTGTGTGCCATTGTTGAATCCGGTCTCAATACTCACCTTGTTCATTTGGGAACGATGGGGGTGTACGGGTATACCACGAGTGGTATGAAGATCCCGGAAGGGTATCTGGATATCGAAATTCCCAGCGAGACCGCGAGATTGAAGAGCAGGATTTTATACCCGGCGAGCCCTGGCAGTATTTATCATATGACCAAGACGCAGGATGCATTGTTTTTTCAGTTTTATTCACACAACGATGGGTTGCGAATTACCGATTTACATCAAGGCGTGGTCTGGGGAACCAATACAGAAGAAACCAAACTGGATGAGCGACTGATCAATCGTTTTGATTATGATGGCGATTATGGAACGGTATTGAACCGGTTTCTCATGCAGTCAGCCATTGATTTCCCATTGACAGTGTATGGTAGTGGTGGACAGACGCGAGCATTTATACATATTCAGGATACGGTAAAATGTATCCAGCTGGCGCTGGAGAATCCGCCAAAAACAAACGAACCTGTGCACATATTCAATCAGGTAACAGAGACATTCAGGGTGCGCGACCTTGCAGAATTGGTTTCGCAAATGACGGGGACGCCCGTGCAGCGTATTAACAACCCTCGTGTTGAAGCGGATGAGAATGAGCTTGAAGTGGAGAACCAGAAATTTATGGAGCTGGGGCTGGATCCGATTACCTTGTCGGAAGGTTTGATGTTGGAAATTAAACAGGTGGCGGAAAAATATATTGATCGTTGTGACAAGGACAAGATAATGCCAGTGTCCAAATGGCGTAATTAAAATTTAAAAATAACTCAAAGAGTAAAGAGGTTTGATATGGCAAGAGGTGTAAACAAAGTAATATTGGTTGGCAATCTGGGGCAGGATCCGGAAGTAAAATACATGCCAAGTGGACAGGCCGTTTGCAATATAAGTATTGCGACAACCGATAGCTGGAACGATAAGAGTTCAGGTGAGAAACAGGAGCGAACCGAATGGCATCGGGTGGTATTTTTCAGGCGACTGGCAGAAATTGCTGGTGAGTACCTGCGTAAAGGTTCTCAGGTCTATATAGAAGGAAGATTACAGACGCGCAAGTGGCAGGATCAAAGTGGTGCCGATCGATATACTACAGAGATTGTGGCTAATGAAATGCAGATGCTGGGTGGCCGAAGTGGTGGTGGTTCCGGATTCGATGCGCCGCCGGCGGAACAGGAGTTTTCATCGTCTCCGGCGAAGTCTGCACCGGCACCGGCTGAAGAATTTGATGATGATATTCCATTTTAGTTTGTTAGCAGATGCTTCAGTTCGCTATGCTTGATCATTAGTACGCGCTGTTTTTAGATTCAATTGAAAAAAACAAAGCTATTGCTAATAGCGTCTTCATCATTTCCCACTCCAGGCGGTGCCGAGCTAAGATTTCAACGCTATCTCCCGCTATTGCGTGATAATGGAATAGAGGTGGAGGTGATAGCCGGTACGCCCAAACGTAAGAAGTTTTCCAGGGAAGATCACGACGCCAAGTGGCGAAGCGCGAAAGATGGTGAGTTGGTCTCGATGGAAGAGATCGAGGGCGCGAAAGTTTTCAAATATAAGCTTCCGGAAACTGGCGCAAAAAAAAGATCGCAATTCCTGTTGAATCAAGCCATTGTGCGATGTGAAGATCAGGAAGCGAAGCCTGATGTAATACAAATACTGTTTCGCTTGCCAGATAATTCTATTCGTCAGCTTACGCGTATTAAAGCGGCCTCTATTCCAATTGTATTTTCCTATGCCATTGCGCATACGTTATCGAGTAATGCCTTGTTAAGAAGTTATCAGTACTGGCGGATTCGGCGGATTTACAAGTATTTTAATTGCATTATTGCGGCCTCTGAGGTGTTAAAAGAGTTGGTAGCTAAAATAGTTCCAGATATGCGTATAGAAGTCGTTCCAAACGGCATTGATGCTGATCAATTTTGTCCGGTTAAGGATCATAATGAAAAAGCATTTCTTCGTAACCAACTTGGATTGCCAGAAAACGCAAAAATTATAACGCTGGTTGGTTCGATTCATCCCCGTAAGGGCAGCGACCTTTTAGTCCAGGCCTGGTCTGACCTGGTTAAGAGTCATTCAGAATTGCATCTTGTGTTAATCGGTCCTCGTTATGATCAAACACGTAAAGAACTTAATGAATTCAGGTTAACCATTGAGAATGCAATTGAGGGTTCAGAAAATACAGGCAATGTACACTTCCTCGGAAACATTAATAATGTTGGTGATTATCTGAAGGCATCCGATATTTTTGTCTTCCCATCACAAAAAGAAGGAATGCCTAATGCGGTCCTGGAGGCCATGGCTACTGGATTGCCGCTTATATTAACGCCATTTATTGGGTTGTCAGATGATTTTGGGGCGCCTGGCCAAGAGTATTTACTGGTCAATAGAAGCAGCAGTGAAATCGCAAGTGCTATGCAATCGTTACTCAATGATGATCAATTACGTAAATTGCTGGGCAAGAATGCCAGAAACTGGGTTGAAAAAACAATGGATATAAAATCCAGTGTCCGTTTGCATGCGGATTTGTATCATTCTCTGGCTCGGCGAAGCATGCCGATCGAACAATAACGTACAAATAGAAGATTAAGTCATGTGCGGAATTGCGGGTGTTTTGTATGCGGAGCCGGAGATTGGTGATGATCCGTTATCAGCGATCGTTAAACGCATGGCGGATACGCTAATTCATCGTGGTCCAGACGATTCCGGGGTGTGGGTGGATGCCCGTTCTGGAATTGGGCTAGGACATCGGCGCTTGTCCATTCTGGATTTGTCTGCAGCAGGGCATCAGCCGATGGTTTCTGCAAACCAGCGTTATGTGATCTCTTACAATGGAGAAATTTATAACTTTTTAGAGATTCGGGCCGAACTGGAAAAGAAAGGAGTGAGTTTTAACGGGCATTCGGATACCGAAGTGTTGCTGGAGAGCATTGTTCACGAAGGACTCGACAAGACGCTGGAAAAATTAAATGGCATGTTCGCCTTTGCGCTTTGGGATAAAGAAGAACGCAGTCTCACGCTGGTGCGGGATCGTATCGGAAAGAAGCCACTGTATTACGGCTGGTGCGGAAAAACTTTTCTGTTTGGCTCGGAATTAAAGGCGCTCAGAACCCATCCCGAATTTATTGATGAGATTGATCGTGTGGCGCTCGGTCAATTTATACAGTATTCCTGGTTTCATGGTCCTTCTACCGTTTATAAAAGCTTTAAAAAACTGCCCCCAGGAACTTGTTTAAAAGTTATTCAATCCAGTGTGGATCATGCCACTGTTCCGGAACCATACTGGTCATTAATGGATATTGCGGAATCAGGATTAGAAAGCCCATTTGATGGAACATTTGCGCAAGCCGCTAATCAACTTGAATCATTAGTTAAAGATTCAGTTGGGCATCGAATGATTGCTGATGTGGAATTAGGGGCGTTGCTTTCCGGAGGCATTGATTCATCTTTGGTGGTTGCCATGATGCAGGCACAATCGACGAAAAAGATAAAAACATTTTCTATTGGCTTTCACGAGGCTACGCATAACGAGGCAGTGTATGCGAAAAGAGTAGCGGAGTATCTGGGGACTGATCATACAGAGTTATATGTCACCCCGCAGGAATGTATGGACGTAATTCCGAAACTGCCGGACATATATGATGAACCGCTAGGCGATGTATCGCAGATACCCACTTTTATTGTCTCCAAATTAGCGCATGAGCAGGTAAAAGTAGTGTTGTCCGGTGATGGGGGGGACGAATTATTTGCAGGCTATAAGCGATATTTCCGTTGTGTGGATCATTGGAATAAGCATGAAAAAGTACCGTCATTGTTAAGGCCGTTAGTTGCAAAAAGTATGGACGCAAGTGCAAGAACATTATGGTCGTTATTCGGAAACATATATCTAGACGCGACTTCTAAAGGATGGAGTCGGATTGTAGAAAAACTGAGTAAGCGAGCGAATCGAATGCGAGCGAGGAATCCCCTGGAGCTGTTTGTTCGCATGATGGCTAGATGCAACCATGCTGAAGAGATTGTGTATGGGAGTAGACATTCCACGACAATTTTTCCCGGCCTGCATCAATCACCCGATTTGGCCGATCCAATTCATACTATGATGTTGTTGGATGCGGTCTGCTATTTGCCCGATGATATTTTGGTGAAAGTAGATCGAGCGAGTATGGCGACAAGTCTGGAAGCGCGTTGTCCGTTGCTGGATAAAAATATCATTGAATTCGCATGGCGTTTGCCGTTCGCAATGAAAGTGGATCAATCCGGAGGCAAGCGCATACTAAAAGCGCTGTTGTCCAACTATATACCTGCAGATCTTGTAGAGAGAAAAAAGATGGGGTTCGGTGTGCCGATTGGTAAATGGTTGAGAGGGCCGCTAAAGGAATGGGGAGAGAATTTTCTGGACCCGACATATATCAAAAACCAGGGATATTTAAATCAAACTGCCGTGCAAAAAACTTGGAAACAGCATCAATCGGGATGGTATAACCATGACGAGATTTTGTGGTCGATCCTTATGTTTCAGGCCTGGTCTGCAGAGAACAGGTAAGGCTTTCGAATCTACGCATTGAGTTGTCCATGCATTGTTGGATTATAGTAGATCGGTCAGGGTTTCAGATGCACGTTGTATAGAGTCATCTTCACTTCAATTCTTTAGATATATTTTGTAATTTACGGAGCATTTATGCGCGAGCAATTTCTAAAATTTCTGGCATGCCCAAAATGCCAGGGAGATATAATAATAAGCGAAGTTGAAAAAAGAGACGGTGATCGAATAGAGACGGGCTCTTTGGCTTGTGCTAAGTGTGCGGCAACCTATCCAATAATTAATTTTATTCCCCGCTTTGTGTCAGTTGAAAACTATGCGGATAATTTTGGTTTTCAGTGGAATCAATATGCTGCAACGCAGTATGACTCAAGCTTGGGCCTTCCAATGTCTGAATCCAGATTTTATATCACGACAAATTGGCCAAAAAAACTAGACGGAGAGTTGGTGCTGGAAGCGGGTTGTGGTGCTGGTCGGTTTACTGAAGTGGTGCTGACCACTGGAGCCACCATGGTATCATTTGATTACTCCAGTGCAGTGGAAGCCAACTACAAAATGAATGGCCAGAATCAGCGATTGTTAATTGTTCAGGCCGATATTTTTTCACCACCAGTCAAAGCGGCCATGTTTGATCGCCTGTATTGTATGGGCGTGTTGCAGCACACGCCAAATCCGGAAAAGGCGTTTCGGTCGTTGCCAAGATTTCTAAAGCCAGGTGGCAGTATCGCTATTGATGTCTACCTGAAAGAAGGATTGTGGAAGTGGCTGACATCCTATCGAAGATTGCGGTGGATAACCCGGTACCTGAGCGCGGAGAAAATCAATGCCATTTCGAAAGTCTATGTGGATCTAACCTGGCCAATAACAAAATGGCTTTGGAGTTTTGGAAAAGCAGGTCGTAGGATTGCCCGATACGTGTTTCTAATGAAAGATCGTTTCTGGAGAAAAGGATTAAACGTTTCCGATGAAGTCCAGAAAGAATCATTGGTATTACATCTGATTGATCAGCTATGTGCCTATCATGATAAACCCCAATCACCTGAAACCGTACGTTACTGGTTTGAGAGTGAGAACATTACTGACATTAAAGTGTTTAAGGGCGGAAATGGGGTAATAGGGCGAGGGCGTGTCAGGTAGTAGATAGCTAATTATGTCCTCGTTTGTAAATTTAATTTAATTTGGGCAGCGTAGATTCTTCAATATTCTGCTGGCGCTTCCTGATTTATGGAGTAACTTAGTGTTAGAAGTTATGTATGACGAAAAGTAGCACTGAAAAAATAACCTATCTTGTTACTAACTATAATAATGGGAAGTATATAGATGATTGCTTGCATTCCATTCTGGGTCAGAAAAATCCATCGTGGTTTTGTCTGGTGGCAGATGATTCAAGCCAGGATAATTCGGTAGAACGAATAAAGCCCTATGTAGGAGCGAAGTTACAATTAATCGAAAATGAGAGGAATATCGGGCAAATCAAGTCACTTGAAAAACTTATTGATCTTGCGGAAACCGATATACTCTGCATTGTCGATTCAGATGATGCCATTGATCCTGATACAACAGATCATGTGATCGATGCGTTTAGTACCTCCCCTAAAATCGGTTTTGTTTACACTAATTGTATTGAATACGATGAGATATTAAAAACGCCGGTAGCAATCGGACTTTCAGAAAAAATTCCGTTCGGCCCAACCTCTTCTGTCGTGAACGGGCATGTGGCCGCTTTGCAATGTTTTCGCAAAAGCGCATACAAAAAAACGGATGGTTATGATCTTTCTCTTTTGTATGCTGAAGATCTGGATCTGGGTTATAAGCTGGAAGAGGTCAGTGTTCCTTATTTTGTTGATAAATATTTGTATAAATACAGGCGCGTTGAAGATTCAAGAGGTAGAAAACTTGAGAATAGGCTGCTGGGTTATAAAAATCGAAAGCAGGCAAAATTGAATGCGCTGCGTAGAAGGAATGTGCAGGGATGTTTGCTATTCCTGTGCAAGCGGTTCGTAAATCTGGAGTGTAAGAAATGCATATATGCTAAAACAAACAGAAAAATCAGGAAGTATCTGTGTGTCAAGGCTATGGGTGTTATGAAAAAGATTATTAATCATTTAGCATTTCAATCGGTTGCCAGATAAATATGAGTAAAGTGTCGCCTCGTTTTTCTATTATCACTGTTACGCATAATGCAGAGAATGATATTGAAAAGACGTTTGAATCGATCAAGGCTCAATCATTTGCAGATTACGAAGTAATTCTTGTCGATGGAAAGTCAGAAGATGGGACAATAGAGCGGGTTCAAAAACTTGATATGCCGAGTTTAACCATTATTTCTGAAGTAGACCATGGAATATATGATGCAATGAATAAAGGGATCAGCGTGGCATCGGGGGAGTATATTTATTTTCTGAATGCGGCGGATTACTTCATGAACAATCTGGTCATTGAAAATGTAAATAAAATAATTAATGAGCTGGGGTCGCCAGATTTATATTATGGGGATATCGTAGGATATGTTGGAGATGAGACTACATACCTGAAACAGCCGGAGATAGAGTCGAGGCAATTTTTTTTAAGGAAGACAATTTGCCACCAGGCGATGTTCGTCAGGAAAGAGCTATTTTCTATATGTGGAAATTTCAATATTAAGTATAAAATTGCAGCTGATTTTGCCTGGCTAGCAAATGCATACATAAACCACAATAAAAAATTCAGCTATCACAGCTTTCCAATATGTTATTATTGTCTATCAGGACTTAGCGTTAAAAAGAATTATTTTTATGAGCGCTATACAATTCTGAAAAAATATTTCAGTCTTCAGCAAATACTGTTTAATCTATATTTGCCATGGATGTATAAAAGAATAAAGAGGCTGGCTCGTAAAAGTTTAAATGCTTGATGTGCGATTATATCCAGAATATCAGATCTGATGTGCAATGCCAGGAAGGGAATTGGTTTTTCTCGTTACAGGCTACCTATTTTAATTACTTCATAAAATAATATGCTTAAGAAGTTAAAAAAATACTTTTCCGCTCATAAAAAGATCGACAAGCTGGAGGCGCACATGCATGCCCTTGCAGCACAGGATGTCCAACTGCATAAGCGTAGTTTGATGAATATTGGTCGTCAGGCATGCTGGGCTTTAGAGAGAAAACCAAATATCCAGTCGCTCTATGATGTGGAGTTCAGGGTTTATTCGCAATGGGGAGAGGATGGTATCGTCGAATGGTTGATACAGAATCTTCCTATTGAAAATACAACCTTTGTGGAATTTGGCGTCGAAAATTTCGGTGAGGCTAATACTCGGTTTTTGCTTGAAAACAGAAACTGGAAGGGTTTGATTATGGATGGAAGCGAGACCCATATGAATTATGTTAAGCAGGATCAGATTTATTGGCGTCATGACTTAAAGGCTGTGCCTGCTTTCATTACTCGCGAGAATATTAATGATCTACTAATAGAGCATGGTTATGGTGAAAATCTAGGACTTCTAAGTATCGATATTGATGGGAACGATTACTGGGTACTCGATGCGATCAAGGACATTTCCGCAAGTATTCTAATCTGTGAATATAATCCTATACTTGGGGATCAATATGCGATTACGGTTCCCTATGATGCTAGCTTTACAAGATTCGATGCGCATTATTC
>CAJIBE010000041.1_pt1 | contig 12637 bp, 10 predicted proteins | sample 9199301 | NCBI WGS metagenome assembly CAJIBE01 (sample SAMEA7708291, study PRJEB35096) | sediment metagenome | biome: marine neritic benthic zone biome [ENVO:01000025]; feature: sediment [ENVO:00002007]; material: shallow marine sediment [ENVO:03000034] sea grass bed [ENVO_01000059] ... | reverse complement strand
TCAAAAAAGTCAAATGCACCCGCCAGCGAAAAATCGCCTAATTCTGTCTGCTCGGTGCTATTGTCCGAAACATTTAAAAAGCCACGAGATGTAGCCATAACTGAGTCCCTGTTAACTTTCCATGTTGTGTAGGACATCACTATTGCATTAAGTTGTAGGCGGAATCCTAGAAGTTTTAGGCAGTTTTAGTGAACCAAACGCGAATCTTATTTATTTTGTTAACTCGGTCAACGTTAATTGTAATAAAACGTTCATAAAACAGTATATTTTGTGACCGAGCTAAAAATATCGTGAAATTTTTAATTGAGTGAAATCGTCATCTTTTAGATTGGCAATGGGTTTTCCGGATCTGGTATTCGTGAATAATTGCCCTTCCAATTCAACTTTCCATGAGTTTCCAATTCGGCGTTCCGCTTCAACTCGAAAGCTGCGTGATTCTTCCTCAAGATCGGTGTTTAAGCCCGCAAGAAATGAAGTATCGTTAATGTCATTTAACGTATATCGTATCCCCAGAAACAAGTCGTTATCAAATACGCTGATCGGCGTTTCGTCTTCATCGCGGCCATCATGTAAATGCTCTATAAGAATTCCTAAATCTGCGTCGGATTCTTGAATCTGGAAGAAGGTGTACTCAAACCCGAAGACCGTAGCAAAAAAAGTATCACCCTGGCCCTCTCTCACTATGGATTCCAGCTTCCACAGCCATGCCTCATGCGTGTATTGCAAGTCGATCCCCAATTGATTAATCAGGTCATAGTGCGGTATCAGGCGGGTGCCCGTAGCGTTCGGAAGAAGGGTGGGTTCTCTACCTGTGCCATAAAAATAACTAAGGCCGATATCCCAGTCTCCAATGTAATGACTGTATCGAAATGCAAAATCGGTGTGCCATTCTTCAGCGCTTGACTCATATTCCGCTGCATCTTCATCAACTACCAATTCGGCGCGTAATCGCCCATTTTTTCCGCTAAACGTTCTTTCTCTAAAAAGAGGTAAGATGAAATAAGAAAAACGGCCGTAGTCTTTTTGAATCGAAAGATTCAACATTGGCTGACCAAGGAAGTCCTCTTCGTCGATATTTTCGACCTGGTCTACCTGGTTAATAATATTTACCAGATGGCGTGATTCGGTGACCCCCCAAAATTCACGGTTGAATCCAACGACCAATTCCAGATCGTCTTGAATGTAACGCCAAAATGCCTCTCGGATATCTGCATGTGTACGGTCATCATCGCGGGCGTCATATCGAGCAAATGGGATCAGGGAAAACTGGTGGTTTTGATCTAATTCAAGAAACCACTCAGGCTCAAGGACAAAAGAATTTTGTACGCCATTGAACTGATCGGGAAACTGAGCATCATTGGGGAACCAGCGTGGTTCAGCGCTGATAGCGCCAGAAAGTTCCAGCTCGCTATCAGCGTGCAGGTTAACAGCCGAGAAAATAAGGTTGAGTGCTAACAGGATGGTTTTAGCGCGCACGCTTCAACACACCCTTCTCAAAATCATTACTGTTTAAACCGGTTTTGAACTTGTATTCCGAATAAATCAGATCGGTGCCTTTTTCAGTTTGGTGATTTTTCATGGAAAGCTTGTGCGAGCGCCAATACCCGCCTTCATATTCTCTATACTCGCTAAAAACTAAAGTTTTCAGCAAGGAATCTTTACGATCGTAAAAATCCAGTTTTCGAACCTGGTAAACTGATTGGTCAACCCAGGAAATTTGTTTCGTATATCCAGAATTTTCATAGCGAGGATAACGCTCGATAATATCGCAGGTAAATTCTCCGCAAGCTTCTTCGCCCAGCCATTTATAAGTAAATTTATTTAATTCAGTTGCGGTAAAGTCTTCAAACGCAAACTCGGACCCAACGAACGGGCCGGATTTGTTTTTTGATGAGATTCTCTTGACTCTTTTTAATGCGGGTAAGTACAGCCATTGATCGTCTGGGTCAATAATTTTTGCGTGCGATAAAAGTGCAGTCCCGTTGATGTCGCGAGGTTTGTCAAATATCACCAGACTTTTATCGCCAACGTTTTCATCTGGTATTTCAAGAGTTTTAATGTCGAGTGTGCGAGAAGCTTCTTTACCTGCTGCGTTGCGCAAAATCATTTTAAGGCTGACGATGCTATCGGAAAACCCTCGGTCGGAACGATCACTTCTTGCCGCAATTTCAAATCCTTTCTCCTCTGGTGACTGATCTGAGAATGCGTAATTGCTATTAAAAATTAAGAAAATAAACGAAATAAATATTTTTGATTCAAATAAAATAGGTCTACGCATGCTGTTTTTCCTGAATTATTTTTTTGTTTACTGATTTTTTATCTAGTGCCAAAAGTAAGGCGGGTAATAACAGAAAGTCTAATAGTAGTGCGGCAACTACTGCGGTAGCTGTAAGTATTCCAGACTCCTGATTTACTTTGAAGGAGGACATTGCAAGAATGCTAAAGCCTGCTGTCAGAATGACTGTGTTGATCGTAATCGCTTTTCCGACTGTTCTAAACGAATAACGTATGGATTCTTCTGGGTCTAACTGGTTTTCTCTACGTCCTCGCAGATATTTTGTTAACAGGTGGACCGTATCATCGACAATAATTCCAAGTGACGTTGCAGTGATAGTTGCTGCAGCCATTCCTATCATCCCAACAGTTAGTGCCCATATGCCAAATGTTACCAGTACCGGCACTGCGTTTGGAACAATGCTCAAAATGCCCAAGGTCATGCTTCGGAGAGTGACTATCATGATAAGGGCAATCAGTAAAATCGCGATTACATTTCCTCTAAGCATGCTCTCGATGTTACGTTTTGCAATAAACGAAAACATCTGCGTTGCTCCGGTTGGATTAGTCCACATGTATTCTGGTGTATTTTGAACCAGCCATTCCTTTGATTGAGTAATGAACTCCCGGGTTCTGACGGTGCTGACATCGCCCAGCGTTGCAGTAACACGAGTTGCAGACTTGTCAATATTGATTCGATCATTTAGGTCAAGTCCATAAGGTAAAGATAGCTCGTAGAGTAACAAATACTGTGCAGACAAGTCTGAATTGTCTGGTAATCGATAATAATCGGGATCGTCACCATGCATATTTTTATTAAGACGTTTGAAAATGTCTGTAATCGTGAACACATGGTTTACATCAGGTTGACTCCGAAGCCAGGTAACGAAATCATCCAGCATTTTCAAGTATTGCGGGTCACTGATGCCGCCGGGGCCTTCCGCGCTAATAGAAAATTCAACAGGATATAAACTGCCCAGGTGCTTAATTGCAAAATCAGTATCCGTTCGAAATTGAATAGATTCATCAAAATATTTTGTCCAGACATCATTTAACTGGTTGGTAAACGCAACCATGGAAAGACTGGCCGCGAGCGTACCTGTAATCAAGAGTATTTTAAGTGGATGCGCAATTACGAAATTTGCAAGTTTTACAAAGCTATTATTATTTGTTTTTTTGCTACTAACTACATTCACTTTAATGGGTAAGAAACTAATCAATGCTGGTAGTAAAAATAATGATAATGCCCATGCCCCTGCGATACCCGCTGCTGTCATATTGCCGAGATGGTGGTAGGGTGGTGAATCGGAAAAATTCAACGCCATGAATCCAACGATGGTTGTGAGGCTGGTAATACTTATGGCCAGGAAGTTGATGCGAACTGCCTCCACAAGTGCCCTGGTTTTTTCCATTCCGGTTGCCATCAGGTCACGCATAGAGACCAGGATGTGTATGCTGTCTGCAATTGCCAGTGTTAGTACAATGGTCGGGGCTGTTAATGAAATAGGTGTAAGCAGGACCCGCATTATGCCGCCGGCGCCTATCGCTATCATGGAGGACAGTAAAATGATGACTAGTGTCGCTAAAGTAGCGCTGACCGATCGGAGTGCAAGAAATGTGACAATAATTAGCGCCAGATACATTATTGGTACAAGCGTCTTCATGTCCTTAATGCCAGATTCTGCAAAAGAATTGTTCATCATGGAAAGACCGCTTAATACAATAGTGATGTCCGGGTAGTCTTTTTCAATTCCGGTTACAATTTCTCTGGCGAAGGCCACCGCCGTGGGAACTTCTACCAGGTTTTTTTCAGGGTACTGTAAAATTACATTAATAGCGGTAGTGTCTGCATCGGCAGAAATTAAATTATCCTTTAGCAACGGCTCGGCAAGTGCGATTGCAATTTTTTCCTGTATTTGTTCTGCGCTTAGTTCCGCACCATTCTTTATTAAATCTTCTACGGTTAGATCGTCTTCATATGCCCAGGTGTATTGAAAGTTGGGAACAGAGTCGACACGAATAGAATAAGGAATTTTCCATGCCTCGGAAGTAATTCGTTCTGACACCGCAGCCAGTGTGCTATCCATTTGCCTCTGATCTTTAGCCTGGATGACAAAAAGAATGTTGTCGTTTTTTGTGTACGTTTTCTGAAATGATTCAAAGGCAACAAGGTCAGGATTGTCTCCTGAGAAAAAAACTCGGTAGTTAGTGGCGAAATCGAGAAATCGTGCATGGCTGAATATCAGTCCTACGATTAGTAAACTAACGATGATGGTCAGCCAGCGATGATCGATTATCCACTTTGTCCATTTAACAGCCAGGCGATCAACGATTTGGTATTGCTTATTCGGCGAGGTTTCCATTTAATAGTATTCTATAGGTCCGTTAAACAAACGGTTCGAAGGGCTCGTCTACAGGTACATGAGTGATATGATTGCTGTAATTACTCAACACCTTTTGAGACACTCCTAGCAGAACTTCGAGTATATTTTGTTTTGTATATCCGGATGCAAGAAAGTTCTGTAAATCGTTATCATCCACAAATCCTTTTTTTTGCACTACAGTTAACGTAAATGTTCGTAAGGCTTCCAGTTTTTTATCTTCAATAGGGGAGCGGTTGCGGATAGCAGAAATAGTATCTTCTGAAACCTTGCCCATTTTGGCCATCATGGTATGTGCCGGAATACAGTAATGACACTCATTTTCTACATTGATTGTTAGCCACACAATATGTTGTTCGGTTGGTGTCAGGCTGGTGCTCATAAACAACTGGTGGAGTTGTTGGTAGGCTAGCAGTACTTCCGGTGCTTCGGCAAGTACGCCGTGTAGGTTTGGCACCATGCCAAAATCCGCCAGTGATTTTTCCAGAAGCGGTTTGGACTTATCGGGTGCAGTGCCCACAGAGTGAACGGTAAATTCAGTACTCATGTTTATGTCTCCCATATGTTTGAATGATAGAGTGCAGTGATCGATTTATACTGAACTGTTATTTTGCGCCAGTTGTTCGCAGGCTTTTCAGGTAGTGAACAAGTCCACGTGTATATTCGTTGAAAATTTCTGGCCGCTGAGCATTTTTTGCCATTCCAATCGCACCCTGGGTGACGGCCATGATCAGCGTCACTACTTCCTCGGCGTTTACAGTCGATACCATCTTGTTTTCTTTTTGAGCGCGTTGTAGCGCATGGGTAAGTTGTTTGCGCCACTCCTGGTAAATTCGTTCTACGCGTATTCTGAACCCTTCATCAATAGGTGACATCTCCTGGGCAAGATTGTTAATAGGGCAACCCAGTTTGATACGTTCACAATCCAGAAATTCACTGGCATGTGTAAACATATTGATAATCGCTTTTAAAGGATCATGACTGCTTATTAGGGGTCCCCAGATGTTGCCCTGCATTTGTACAAACGATTCTTCGAGTACTGCATATCCAAGTTCCTGTTTATTGGCGAAGTGGTGATAAAAACCGCCTTTGGAGATACTCAGCTTATTCAGGATTTGACCGATTGAAGCGGCCTGAAATCCAACGCGATAAATCTCCTCTGCAGCCGTATTCACGATTTTTTCCCGTGTTATTTCGGCTTGTATGTTGCGCTGAGAAACCATGCGAGAACTTTACAGACAGACCAGTCGGTCTGTCAAGGAAAATGGGTATTCCCTGGGCTCCAGGTCCGGTCATGTTTTCGTTGTGAGTGCCAGGCCGATTGTAGAATGGAATTCTGCAGTACTTTGCTATCTGAATAGAGAAGAGCGTCTAACCACGAGGAATGTAGATAGGTTTAAAAAACGGGTTATTTCTTGGACTATGGTTTTTCCGGCCTGAAGCGCGATTGATTATTTGTTTCACGGTGTCCAGGTGAAAGATGCATATACCGCAACTACTGATTTATGGCGTTCGGTAGGCGAGGTAAATATATGCTTAACTCAATTCTGGTGTTGATTACAGCCATGGTATTTGTTTTTGTGTATCTGCGTTTGATAGACCGTGAAACCTTCGGGTTTGCCATTGCTTTTGTTTATTACTTGGTTTGGGTTCGGCTATCACGATCGGCTATGGAATGTATCCGTTTATGCCGATTCCTATTTTTATAACGGTGGTCTGGTTTGGAGTCCACGTATTGCATGGTCTGGCTGGAGGGCTGATTCTCGGCCTTGTCGCAAAATAATACGATATAACTAAATTTATCTGTAGGGTTCTGGATTATCGTAACCCAGGCACGTCGGATTTGGCTGGTTTAAATTTGTGCCTGATTGGGTTCGAGAGGTCATGCACATCATTTGGATAAGCCGTCAAAAAATTAGACCAATCGGTCGAAAATAGGCGGGCGCTTATCGGATCATCCATTCTTTATATATAACTAACCTATTAATCTTGTTGAAATCTTTGGGCAAAACAGTTTGTCTGCTCCAATTATATGGAAATAAATTGAACTAGGGATTCGGGGTTAATATGCACCAGCGAACATTTGTGGTCGACACATATGGCATCGATGACAAAGACAAATTCGTATTGGAAAGGATTTTCAATATTACAGACGGAAGAACACGATCCTACGTGATTCTAACACCGGGTAGTAAAGAGAAAGCTGACATCGCGATGGTGAATGTCTCCAAAAAGGAGGCGATCCGTGAATGGGGTTCAGTTTACCTTGACTCAAATGGAAACCCTTCTTGTCCAACGCTTCTGGTTGGAGCAAATAAACCAAAGAACAAGCAATTTAGATATTCGCCTCTGCCGTTTTTTGCGACACGCGTTTTAAAGACGCTGGATGAAATTACTGTCGAGGAATTGAAGTATACCCCTGAGTTGCGAATAGAAGAGGCAGCCAGAAATGAACCCGAAGAGCAAGAAGAAGATCTGGTGAAGGACACTGCCTACTTTTCCAGAAAGGAACTGCAGACAATTATCGAGAAAGGTGGTCAGGAAGAAAAAAATGATAGGCAAAAAGTGCTCGTTGTTGACGATAGTCTGCCGGTAAGGAAAGCACTGGATATGAAACTTACTCTCATGAACTATGAGGTGGAACTGGCATTTAATGGTGAGCAGGCGTTGAATCTTATTCAGGATAAAAATTATGACTCAGTATTTCTGGATGTCGTAATGCCTGGAATTGACGGCTATGAGGTTTGCAAGCGAATTAAAAGAGACAAAGCGAAAAAGCATATTCCCGTAATTATGTTAACCAGTAAGTCATCTCCATTTGACAAGGTTAAAGGGAAGCTGGCCGGTTGTGATACCTATTTAACCAAGCCGGTTGAGCATGAAGAATTCCAGAAAGTGGTATCCGGATTCTTGAAGTAAGTTAATTAATGTGTGAATAGAAAGCAGGGGAAACCTATGTCTAATAAAATTCTGGTTGTCGATGACTCTCCAGCGGATTTGCAAAATCTGAAATCTATTGTTGTGAAGGCGGGGCATACTGTGATTACGGCATCGTCAGGCAAGGAAGCAGTAACAAAAGCTAAAGAGATGAAGCCAGACATGATTTTTATGGATGTGGTTATGGATAATACGGATGGATTTGAAGCATGCCGAGAAATCATTTCTGATAAAAGCACAAAGAATATTCCTGTCGTGTTTGTTTCTTCCAAATGCCAGAAAGCTGATCGCGTATGGGCCGAGTTGCAGGGCGGTAAAGGATTGATTGGAAAGCCTTATACCGAAGAGCAAATAGTTGAGCAAATAAATGCTCACAGCTAATTATTCTAATTCATGGGTATGGATAAAAACGCAGTAACAGATGAAAGTTCTTCAGACCCCACTTTGCATGCAGGTGGTGACTTGCTTGTTATTCCGCTTGATGGTGGCGATGCGTTAGATAATAAAGAAGATCTAACGTTAAAATTATACGGGTTTTGTCTCGGTGAAATAGGTTTTTTGCTTGAAAGTGATATTCGGCGCGAAGTTGTAGAGGACGTACCTGTCACTCCAATTCCCCTGATGCCTGACTATGTTTTAGGGCTATCTAACATTCGTGGAAACCTTGTGCCTGTCTACGATTTGTATGATGAGCTTGGTGTTGAGCGCATCAACCAAGATAATCAAAAAAAACGCATTCTTTTTCTTGGGGAGAATGAAGAGATGTTTGGAATTTCGATACAGGATCTGCTTGTGTCCCTCCAGTTCAATGATTTTGATTTGATAGAGAAGCCCCCATTAGTTCATGAAAAAATAAATAACTGCTTTAAGTTCTGCTATCGAAAGGATGACAACTATTGGTTTGGTATTGATTATCAGGCCTTGATTGAGTCGCTATAAATTAATTTGTAATTAGGTTGAAATAAAACACCTAAGGGAGATCGGATATGAAGGTAATGGGGTATTTGGACGATATTACGATATCAAAAAAGCTGGTGTTGCTATTTTCGGCGGTATTAATTGGATTTTTTGTTTTAGGAATTACATATTGGTTAGAAGCGAAGGTCAGTAAAGATGCGGGCGCCAGATCATCTGTCTTCCAGGAATATGAGACTCAGGTTAATAAAGCGCAAACTAATTACCTTAAGGTACGTCGATTTGAGACTGACTTTTCTTTGAGTATTTCAGCATCAACTGGACAGACTTACAATGATGCTCCACTGGAGAATCATAAAAAGCATATGGGGCAGTTAGAAGAAGCAATGGCAAAACTTTCCAAGATTGCGCCATTGGTGGATCAATACACTCAAAAAGTAATAATTGATACAGAGAATGCAGATACAGAAGATTATATTCGAAGTTTAGTGTCTCAGGCATCAGACGTTGCATTAAATTACAAAGAGTCGTTCGCGGATATTGTTAAGTTCCAAGGAGTTGTTGGTTTTTCTGAAAATGATGGCCTGCGAGCTCAAATCAATAAACGAGAAGAATTGATAGAGCAAGGTATAAAACGTGCCAACAACGCAGCACTTTTTTCCTCACTAACTAAAATACGTGAAAAAGAAAAACACATTATTCAATCGATTGATCTTACTGAAGCACATGAAGACCTTAAGATTGAGAGTAAAAAGTTTAAACAGCTGTTGCGTGGTTCGGATTTACCCGTTGATGAGAAAATTACTCTTACCGCTTACCTTGATGAGTTTGTATCCGATATAAACGCGATAGTAGCGAACAAGCGCCGGGCAAATGAATATACAGAGCTGTATGATTTTATGCTTGGTCCAATTTTTGATGAAATGGTCCAGTCGGCCCAGAACAGAATTTATTCAAACAAGACAATTCTTACACAGGAGTCCAGCACGCTTGCAGCAGTCTTTACTGCCGCAATTATTGGAGTTGCCGCTTTGGTGTTGGTTATCTTGTTTTTGTTTGGCCGCAGTTTGGTCAAGCCGATCCAGTCTTTACAATCCACAATTCATGAGGTTAATGAAGGACATCTCGAAGCGCGCAGTAAAATGCAACGTAGTGATGAGCTTGGTGAGCTATCGAGTGCCTTTGACAAGTTGCTGGACGAACGGGTAGCACAGCTTTCTGAGTCTGAAAAGGAAAATGACAAGCTGAACGAATCTATTGTTGGCCTGCTTAAATCTGTTGCGCAGTTAAGTAAAAAGGATTTTACAGTCAAGGTGCCTGTGCACGAAGATGTAACGGGTGCGGTGGGGGATTCGCTGAATCTGCTTGCTAGTGAGACGGGTAATGCCCTGAAAGAAGTGCGAGGAATTTCCCTGAAAGTCGCAAAGGTTTCGAGTCAAGTTAAAGACCAGTCCAGTTTTGTGATGGGAGAAGCGCATAAAGAGCGAAAGCAGGCTGAGACGGCAATGGATGATCTTAAGGTCGCATCAGGAGCCATGCAGAAAATATCCCGTGATGCACAGCAAGCAAACAATCAGGCAGATATCGCGCTACAAAATACACAAGTGGCATTAGATACTGTGAACCAGTCGGTTCAGGGTATCAATAGTATCCGGGATACTATAAGTGAGACGGAGAAGCGAATTAAGCGTCTTGGTGAGCGATCGCAGGAAATTACGGGTGTTGTTAACCTGATTAACAGCATTGCGGAGCGTACCCATATTCTGGCGTTAAATGCCAGCATGCATGCAGCCTCGGCGGGTGAGGCGGGGCGAGGATTTGCAGTTGTTGCGGATGAAGTGCAACGTCTTGCCGAGAATGCTCGGGAGGCAACCAAAGAAATTGGCACCCTGGTGAATAACATCAAGCTGGAAACGGGAGATACTGTTTCTGCTATGAATAACGCAATCACACAGGTTGCGAAAGGAACGGAACTGGCAGAGGAAGCTGGAAACGCGATGCTGAAAACGCAATCTTCTACAAAAGAGCTGGTAGAGGCAGTAGAGGTTATTGCCCAAAGTTCCAGTTCTCAAGCCAAGGCATCAGTTGCGTTGCTTGATCGAGCGAAACAGATTGTTACAAGTACGCAAAACACAGATAAACACATGAGGAAGCAATCTGTTAATACTGAACTTCTGGGCAGGTATTCCAAGAATCTTGTGGAGACAGTAAGTGTATTTAAGCTTCCAATGGAAGATGAAAATCGGTCAGTAGTTGAGACGACTCCGTTAAAAGAGTTGGAGGAAGAGCTGAACATGGATATAGCTACAGGCACCTAATTACAACCATAATTGTTTCAATAAAAAGTTATCTGGCTCAGGGATGTGCGATCAATGCTAGAAATAGAAAGTGCCAAGTTGTCTGAAATTACAAGCGAGCTTTCAGAGTTGCATGCGCTTGCAACACAATTAGCCGAATCAGATAGTGAATATGATCAATTTACTCTGCGGCAATTAGATGATCACGTAATTAATCTGCATCAGATTTCACTGGATATTTCTCATAACGGACTGCAAGCGGTCTGTAGTTGTCTGCGCGAGAATATACATTATCATTTGCTTGCTGGATCGTGTTTATCTAAACAGGAGCTTGTTCTTGTTAATGAATGGAAAACGCTTGTAAAGGCATATATTAATGATCCTGGCAACGAAAAAATTGTTGAAGCGCTTTTAAATAATTTGTCAAAAGAAACCTGGCCGGAGCCAGTGAAAGCTGAATTGCGACAAGACTTGAGCTATACGCTCTACCATCCATTTGAGAGTGAAGCAGAACAGAATAAGGACTCTTTAGGTTCGTATGATGGAATGCCAAAAGAAGGAGGACATGTTGAAAGCAGCTCTCTACAGTCCGAAGAATTAGAAGACTACGATACGAATCTGGATAGTGTCTTCAGTGTGCATGAAGAAGAAAGTGAAGAAGTTGGTGTCGATCTGTCAGTAACTATAGAAACTTCATATAAAGATATATCTGCGTTAGTTACCGATGACTCATTGATCGATCAATTGTACGACGATAATGATGATATAGAAGAGCAGTCGTTAGGCTCGTATTTTGAGGAAGATGCACAGCCTGGCGCTGAGAACCAGGATATTAAACTTGATTCCTTGGACGACGCAGAAGATGTAATGAGTGAACTGTTCTCGTCAGATTCTACTGATCAGGGTCTGCAGGATGAAGCTGGCATTTCAGATGACCCTGATGGCGTTGCTGTTCAGAATGACGAGATTATTCCACCTGCATTAAGTGAAGAAGAGTTGTTTACTCTATCTGACGAGAAGCTGGATCTGGATTCTGAATCTTTAACTGATTCTGTTAAAGATGAAGCCAAGTCTGAGGAGCAAGGCGAAAACGCCAGTGATGAGGTTCCCAAGGATAAGAAAGAGATTATGCGACAGCTATTTTCGCATAAATCTTCAGATAATGAAGTTGATAAAGTCTCTGATCTGCCTGAACAGGAAGATCTGTCGGAATCTGATCTGGGCGAATCTTTTGAGGATGATTTGTTTACATCTTCAAATTTGGAGAATGATGAATTGGCTGTTAGTTCCATAGCTTCATTTTTTGAAGAAGAGGAAGAACAAAACGAAGAGAAGCCAGCGGAAAAATCTGATAAGCAGGAGGAAGATGCTCCCGCCGACGTTTTACGCAAGCTATTTGTATCCAGGAAAGAGCCGGAATCTGAGGACGAGGAAGAATCTGAAAATCAGGATCAAGTTTCAGGTAAGGATATAGATCCACTGGAATCGATAGCAGATGAGTTGTTTGTTCCTCCGGAAGATTTTGAAGATGAAAGTGAAGATGTCGATAAATCATTCGATGAAGATTTTGCGCAGGCCAAGCAAGAGACGGAGCAAATCAGACTTATTGGTTTGAACGTTTCGGATCAGCAAGCTGAGGAAGCCGTTCCTTCCGAAAATCAGGAAGAAGACGAGGAGGTGCCTCCTACTTTAGATGACCTGTTTGTTCCGCAAGAGGAAGCGGGTGATCAGGTAGCTGATGATGATTATGAGCAGGCCTTTGAGAAGGATCTTGAAGGGGTGCTGGACGATGAGACCCAGCACACAAGCGATATTGTCCCGGAGCCGGAAACG
>CAJIBE010000046.1_pt1 | contig 14331 bp, 27 predicted proteins | sample 9199301 | NCBI WGS metagenome assembly CAJIBE01 (sample SAMEA7708291, study PRJEB35096) | sediment metagenome | biome: marine neritic benthic zone biome [ENVO:01000025]; feature: sediment [ENVO:00002007]; material: shallow marine sediment [ENVO:03000034] sea grass bed [ENVO_01000059] ... | reverse complement strand
TGCCAGAGGGCGTGGAGATGGTGATGCCGGGCGATAATGTGAAGATGACGGTATCGATGATTGCCCCGATTGCGATGGAAGAAGGCTTACGCTTTGCGATCCGCGAAGGTGGGCGCACGGTCGGTGCCGGCGTCGTTGCGAAAATTGTTGAATAAAGAGAAAGTAAATGTCAGAAAGTAGCCAGCGAATACGTATACGTCTTAAGGCGTTTGATCATCGGTTGATTGACCGGTCTGCGAACGAGATCGTGCAAACAGCCAAACGAACCGGGGCACGGGTAAAGGGCCCTATTCCATTACCCACGCGAAAAGAGCGGTTTACTGTTCTTATTTCGCCCCATGTGGATAAAAATGCCCGTGATCAATATGAAATTCGTACCCATAAGCGAATTATGGATATTGTTGATCCGACGGACAAAACCGTGGACGCGCTGATGAAGCTCGATCTGGCGGCAGGTGTGGATGTTCAGATCAAGCTGAATTAGACAGCTTCAGGCGAAATTGGCGTAATCCAGCGCTAATCACCTGAGCAGGAAAGATTTTTAAAAAAATATCTTAAAAAAGCGGTTTCATAAACCGGTAATATTTGTAATAATTCGCGGCTTCCTGTGGCCCGGGCGAGTATTGCTTGTCCGGGCCACATTCGCGAGGCCCTGTTAAAAAAATAGATTTGGGATTGGTTCGATGCCTTTAGGTGTAGTGGGAAAAAAAGTGGGAATGACCCGCGTGTTTACTGAAAACGGAGAATCCGTGCCGGTAACGGTCCTGCACGTCGATAGAAATCGGGTGACCCAGCTAAAAGAGCAGGATAACGATGGTTATCGCGCAGTTCAAATCGCTTACGGTGCCTGCAAGCCCTCTCGAGTGAGCAAACCTTTGGCCGGACATTATGCCAAGGCCAGTGTTGAATCAGGCGAGGGTATGTGTGAATTTCGCCTCGACGGAGCAGAAGAAATGGATCTCGCGTTGGGTGCAGAAGTAAAGGCCGATTTATTTTCCGAAGGTCAGCGCGTGCAGGTGACCGGAATATCCAAAGGTAAAGGATTTGCCGGAACGATCAAGCGACATAATTTCCGCGGGCAAGACGCCACACACGGCAATTCAATTTCTCATCGAGTGCCAGGGTCGACCGGACAGTGCCAGACACCAGGGCGAGTTTTTAAAGGTAAAAAAATGTCAGGCCATATGGGCGACGAACAGGTCAGCACCAAAAATCTTACGGTAGTGAAAGTGGATTCCGATCGGGATCTGTTGCTTATTAAAGGCTCGGTACCAGGTGCAAAGGGTGGCCGCGTGATTGTAAGACCGGCAGTGAATGCCTAAACAGATTGTTGGAAAAGAATATGAAACTCGCATTAGCAAACAGCAAATCATCGGTAGACGTATCAGACGATACGTTTGGCCGTGAATTTAACGAAGCGCTGGTGCACCAGGCAGTGACAGCCTATCTTGCCGGAGCCAGACAAGGCACCAAAGCGCAAAAGAATCGATCTGCGGTAAAAGGTGGCGGTGCCAAGCCATGGCGCCAGAAAGGTACCGGGCGTGCTCGTGCTGGAACCTCACGCAGCCCGCTGTGGCGTAGCGGCGGCCAGACCTTTGCAGCGCAGCCAAGAAATTATAAACAGAAACTGAACAAAAAAATGGTTCGCGCGGCTTATGCATCCATATTCTCAGAACTGGTGCGAGCTGAAAGACTCCACGTAGTTGAAGAATTTAAGGTGGACAGTCCGCGTACGAAAGAAGCATTGAACAAACTATCTGCCATTGGTGTTCAGTCGGCATATGTGATCGTAGGTACCGAGAAGGCAAATGAAGACCTTTATCTTTCGGTTCGAAATTTATCGTATGTAGATGTCACTGAGGTTGGCGGTATTGATCCGGTCAGTCTCGTGAAGTTTGACCACGTGGTGATTACTGAAGACGCCATTAAAGAAGTCGAGGAGTGGTTGTCGTGAGCATGGAAAGACTGACGCAGGTGTTATTAACGCCTCATATTTCAGAAAAGACCGCTGGCCTTGCAGATGGACAGAATCAACATGTATTTAAAGTGCTGCCTGATGCCAGCAAACAGGAAATTAAATCAGCGGTGGAGCAGTTGTTTAACGTGAAAGTGTCAGCCGTTCGAACCGTGAATGTAAAAGGGAAGGTGAAACGTTTTGGTCGCATGATGGGTAAGCGCAGCGACTGGAAAAAGGCCTATGTGAGTCTGGAAACAGGCCACGATATTGATCTGAGTGGAATGGAATAGATTGCAGGTACTAGAAAATGGCAGTAGTTAAAGCAAAACCAACTTCACCAGGTCGCCGATTTCAAGTTCGGGTTGTATCACCGGATCTTCATACAGGTGAGCCCTACAAAGGACTGCTAGAGAAAAAGGCTAAGTCAGGTGGGCGTAATAACGCTGGGCGTATTACTACCAGACATCGAGGCGGCGGACATAAGCAAAAATATCGCAGTGTCGATTTCAAGCGAGATAAGGATGGTGTGCCCGCGAAGGTAGAGCGTCTTGAATATGATCCGAATCGTTCCGCGAATCTTGCATTGCTGAAGTATGCCGACGGAGAGCGGCGCTACATTATTGCGCCTCGCGGTGTGAAAGCTAATGACGATATTATATCGGGTTCGCAATCACCGATTAAACCGGGTAACACATTGCAATTGCGCAGTATTCCGGTGGGAACAATTGTTCATTGTGTGGAGTTGAAACCTGGGAAAGGTGCGCAGATTGGCCGAAGTGCTGGTGCTGCCATTCAGCTGGTTGCGAGAGAAGGTGTGCATGCCACATTGCGGTTACGTTCTGGCGAAATGCGCAAGGTTCCGGCGGACTGTCGTGCAACGATTGGAGAGGTCGGAAATTCGGAACACAATCTACGCAAGCTCGGTAAGGCAGGTGCAAAGCGCTGGAGAGGTGTGAGACCAACTGTCCGTGGTGTTGCGATGAATCCTATTGATCATCCGCATGGCGGTGGTGAAGGAAGAACTTCGGGTGGACGTCATCCGGTATCTCCATGGGGAATGCCCACCAAAGGGTTTAAAACACGAAAAAACAAGCGTACGGACAACATGATCGTACGTCGGCGTAACAAGAAGTAAGCGAGGATCAAGTGCCAAGATCATTACGAAAAGGTCCCTTTATCGATCATCACTTGATAAAGAAGGTCGAGACAGCGAATGCAAATAATGACCGTAAGCCCATTAAGACCTGGTCGCGCCGTTCGATGGTGGCACCGGACATGGTCGGTCTGACGATTGCAATACATAACGGACGCCAACATGTGCCGGTACTGGTTTCTGAAAATATGGTCGGACATAAATTAGGTGAGTTTGCAGGAACCCGCACCTTTAAAGGTCACGCGGGCGACAAAAAAGCCAAATAGCTGCGAGTGAAATAATGGAAGTATCAGCGAAACTTAAATATATACACATCTCGGCACAAAAATGCCGACTGGTTGCAGACCAGATCCGTGGACTCAATGTCAGTCGCGCGGTGGAGGTGCTTGAGTTTAGCCCGAAGAAGTCGGCGGCTATTGTAAAGAAGGTGCTCGATTCTGCTATCGCAAATGCAGAACATAATGAAGGCGCTGACATAGATGAGTTAAAAGTAACTCAAATTTTTGTTGATGAAGGTCCGACGCAACGCCGTTTTCAGGCGCGTGCAAAAGGCCGGGCATGCAAGATTTTGAAACGCTCCAGTCACCTGACAGTGACTGTTGGTGATAACCGATAATTTCGGAAATCGAAACAATTACTGCGGTTTTATAGAACGTATTGAGAAACAGACCTTATGGGACAAAAAGTACATCCAACTGGTTTTAGATTAGGTATCGCGACGGACTGGACATCCAAGTGGTATGCGGAAGGCAAAGACTATGCAGAATTTCTGAATAGTGATCTGGAAATTCGCGACTATCTAAAGAAAAAATTATCGCAGGCGTCAGTTAGTCGAATTCAGATTGATCGTCCCGCAAGAGCGGCCTTTGTAGTGATTCATACTGCAAGACCTGGGATCGTAATTGGTAAAAAAGGTGAGGATGTAGAAGCATTGCGTAAAGAGATTGCGCGGCGAATGGATCTGAATATCAATAACGTAAAAATTAATATTGAAGAGATTCGCAAGCCGGAAATTGATGCGCAGTTAGTATCTGAAAGTGTTGCACAGCAATTGGAACGAAGAATTATGTTCCGCCGTGCCATGAAGCGTGCGGTAAGTAATGCAATGCGTTTAGGTGCCTTAGGCGTAAAAATTAATGTGGCAGGTCGACTAAATGGTGCGGAAATTGCTCGTTCAGAATGGTATCGGGAAGGCAGAGTGCCGTTGCACACCTTGCGTGCCGACATTGATTACGGTTTTGCTGAGGCGAAAACCACCTACGGAATCATTGGCATCAAGACCTGGATATTTAAAGGCGAAGTATTTGATCTGGAAAGCAAGCAGAACGAAGAGCTGCAGGACTCCAGTCGTACAAGCGCTTAAGAGGAAGGAAACGTGTTACAACCGAAAAAGACTAAATTTCGAAAGCAGCAGAAAGGACGCAATCGCGGTCTGGCCTTAAATGGTAATAAGGTAAGTTTTGGTGATTATGGTCTTAAAGCGGTAGGCCGCGGCCGATTAACTGCACGCCAGATTGAAGCAGCGCGTAGAGCAATGACTCGACATGTTAAGCGTGGCGGAAAAATATGGATCCGGATTTTTCCAGATGTGCCTGTTACCAAGAAGCCACTGGAAGTACGCCAGGGTAAAGGTAAGGGTAATGTGGAGTACTGGGTGGCCAAGATCCAGCCTGGCAAGATGTTGTATGAAATGGAAGGTGTGTCAGAAGAGCTTGCACGTGAGGCGTTCAAGCTGGCAGCAGCGAAGCTACCGATCGCAACTGCATTTGTTAGCAGGAAATTAATGTAATGAAAGCGAGTGAAATGCGAGCCAAGGGCGAGCAGGAATTAAAAGACGAATTAATTGAGCTGCGAAAAGAACAGTTCAAATTGCGTATGCAATATTCGATGGGGCAGGCGAGTCGTAACCACGAGTTTTCCCGTATACGAAAAGACATTGCCCGCGTTAAAACAGTAATGAACGAAAAAGCACGAGCTGGCGAGTAACAGGAATCAATGGAAAATACAGACAAAAAATTTCGTACCGTTTCTGGCAAGGTAGTCAGTAACAAAATGGATAAATCCATTACGGTGCTGACTGAGCGCCGGGTTAAGCATCCTGTGTATGGGAAATTCATGAGTAAGTCATCGAAGATACATGCGCATGATGCAAATAACGAGTGTGCCATTGGTGATGTTGTGACTATTCGAGAATGCCGACCATTATCCAAGACGAAGTCCTGGACTTTGGTTGAAGTGGTTGAACATGGTGTGGAAGGTTAAGGGATAACAATGATACAGATGCAATCAACTCTCGATGTGGCCGACAATAGCGGTGCTCGTCGAATTCAATGTATTAAGGTTCTGGGTGGATCGCATCGTCGTTATGCTGGCATTGGCGATGTAATTAAGGTCAGCGTAAAAGATGCTATTCCTCGCGGTAAAGTTAAGAAAGGTGAAGTTTACAACGCAGTGGTTGTGCGTACTGCGAAAGGCGTACGTAGACCAGACGGCTCATTGATTCGCTTTGATGGAAATGCCGCGGTGTTATTGAATAATCAATTGCAGCCCATTGGAACTCGCATCTTTGGTCCGGTAACTCGCGAGCTGCGTACGGAAAAGTTTATGAAGATCATATCTCTTGCGCCGGAAGTGCTGTAGAGATTTATTGAAAAGTAATTGCAATGAATAAAATCAAAAAAGGTGACGAAGTAATAGTAACTGCCGGCAAAGACAAAGGCCGTCGTGGGACCGTCTTAAAAATTATGTCAAACGATCTTCTTCTGGTTGAGAACATTAATATGGTAAAGAAGGCGCAAAAGCCGAATCCAAACGCGGGTGTTACGGGTGGAATAATTGACAAGGAAATGCCAATCGATCGATCCAATGTCATGTTGTTTAATTCGGCGACGGGTAAGGGCGACCGGGTTGGCGTGAAAACATTAAAAGATAATACGAAAGTTCGATATTTTAAATCGAATGACGAAGTGGTGGATGTATAAATGGCCAGGTTACAACAATTTTACAAAGACACCGTGCGTGATCAGCTGAAGGAAAAATTTTCCTATGACAACATCATGCAGGTCCCGCGCATAGAAAAAATTACGCTCAATGTAGGGCTTGGAGAGGCTACGCGAGACAAGAAAGTGGTTGAGCATGCATTGGAAGATGTAACCAAGATAGCGGGGCAGAAGCCAGTTGTTACGTTGGCTAGAAAATCAATTGCCGGATTTAATATTCGTGATGGTTGGCCGATCGGTTGTATGGTTACGTTGCGCAAGGTACTGATGTATGAGTTTCTTGATCGACTTATAAATATTGCAATTCCGCGGGTTCGGGATTTTCGTGGTATGAGTGCCAAGGCATTTGATGGCCGCGGAAATTACAGCATGGGTGTACGCGAGCAGATTATTTTTCCTGAAATCGATTACGACAAAATTGATGCAATACGTGGAATGGATATCGCTATAACAACAAGTGCTACCAAAGATGAAGAAGCAAAAGCTCTTCTCGAAGCATTTAGTTTTCCGTTTAAACAGTGAGGCGCTGGTAATGGCAAAGATTTCGATGGTTCAACGAGAAAAGAAGCGTACACGTGTGGTGCAAAAGTACGCGAAAAAACGTGCTGAGCTGAAGGCTATTATAAAGAGCGCTTCTTCCAGTTATGAGGAGCGAGAAGCTGCGTTATTACAACTGCAACGATTGCCTCGTAATGCGAGTCCCTGCCGACACCGAAATCGTTGTAACTTAACAGGCAGGCCGCACGGGTATTATCGAAAGTTTGGATTGGGAAGAAATAAATTACGCGAAGCAGCCATGCGTGGTGACATCCCGGGTTTGGTTAAAGCGAGTTGGTAAAGGTTAATTTGTTATGAGTATGAGTGATCCAATTGCAGACATGTTGACGCGCATTCGAAATGGTCAAAGTGCAGAGAAAGTCAGCGTGAGCATGCCGGCTTCAAAATTTAAAGAGTCGATTGCCAATGTGTTGAAAGAAGAAGGCTATATTCAGGATTGGCGAACCGAAGGGGAAGGTGTAAAGAAACAACTAACCGTCGACCTGAAATATTATATGGGCCAACCTGTTATCGACAAGATCAAAAAAGTCAGTCGCCCGGGTTTGCGGATTTTCAAGAGTGTTGAAGAGCTTCCTCAAGTGATCGGTGGACTGGGAATTGCCATTATTTCAACCTCGAAAGGTGTCATGACTGATCGCGCAGCTCGTGAGAATGGGTATGGTGGCGAAGTTATCTGTACCGTTGAATAAATTTAACTGAAACATTATGTCTAGAATTGCAAGCAAGCCTGTCGAGATCCCCAAAGGTGTGGATATCAAACTAGATGGACAAAACGTTCGTGCCAAAGGTGGTAAAGGTGAACTGGAATTGTCTGTACACCCGTCAGTATCGGTAATGCATAAAGACGGATTTTTATCTGTAAAGGCTTCGAATTCAGATTCAATCGCGATGGCTGGCACCATGCGTTCATTATTGAACAACCTGGTTACAGGCGTCGAAAAAGGATTTGAGCGTAAGCTTGAATTGGTTGGTGTTGGATACAGGGCTCAGGCTAAAGGTAAGACCTTGAATCTGTCGCTGGGATTTTCTCATCCGGTTGACTACGCGATTCCCGAAGGCATCACGATTGATACACCAAGTCAGACCGAGATTGTTATACGCGGCGTGGACAAGCAGAAAGTCGGTCAGGTGGCCGCTGAAATTCGCAGTTACCGCCCACCTGAGCCGTATAAAGGCAAGGGTGTCAAGTACGCGGGTGAGCGAATCATACGCAAAGAAGCGAAGAAGAAATAACTAGGTAACAGAGTATCATGGATAAAAAAGCATCTAGAACTCGTAGAGGTAAGCGAACTCGATTCAAGATTCGTGGATCGAATGCGATTCGATTGTGCATACACCGCACTCCGCGGCATATTTATGCGCAGGTTATTAATGATGAGGATTCCAGTGTGCTGGCAAGCGGATCTTCTCTCGAAACCGACGTGCGTAGCCAGGTTAAATATACTGGCAATGTAGAAGCGGCAAAGGTAGTCGGAAAACTGATTGGCGAGCGTGCAAAGGACAAGGGTGTTTCCAAGGTAGCGTTTGATCGTTCCGGATTCAGATATCACGGACGCGTACAGGCATTGGCAGATGCTGCACGCGAAGCAGGACTGGAATTTTAAAAGGGTAAATCATGGCCGGAGCTGAAATTACAACAAAAACCGCCGACGGATTACAAGAAAAGCTTGTAGCCGTAAATCGTGTAGCCAAAGTAGTTAAAGGTGGCCGTCAGTTTGGTTTTACCGCGCTTACGGTGGTAGGCGATGGTGAAGGCAAAATTGGATTCGGTTACGGCAAAGCGAAAGAGGTTCCTATTGCTATTCAGAAAGCGATGGAAAAGGCGCGTAGAAATATGCAGGTCATTCCATTAAAAGATGGCACATTGTTTTATCCGAGAGTTGGTGTCCACGGTGCAGCAAAGGTACATATGCAACCAGCATCTGAAGGTACCGGCATTATTGCAGGTGGTGCGATGCGCGCAGTATTTGAAGTGCTCGGTGTTCGTAACGTACTGGCTAAATGCATTGGCTCACGTAATCCAATCAATGTGGTTCGTGCAACTCTGCAAGGTTTATCCAGTATGCAGTCACCCGAGTCCGTGGCATCGAAACGCGGCAAGTCTGTCGAAGAGATAATGGGTTAAGTCGATGAGCAAGCAATTACAGGTAACGTTAGTAAAAAGTCTGAATGGGCGTTTACGTGCTCACCAGGCTTGCGCACGTGGTTTGGGTATTCGGCGAATTCACCGTCCGGTTGCGGTGATCGATACGCCTGAAAATCGCGGCATGATTAACAAGATCAGCTACATGTTGAAAGTTGAGGAAGTATAAGATGCGACTGAACACACTAAAACCCGCAAGCGGAAGTCGCAGTAATGCCAGACGCGTGGGTCGAGGAATTGGTTCGGGCTTTGGAAAAACCTGTGGGCGCGGACATAAAGGTCAGAAGTCACGTTCCGGCGGATTTCATAAGTTGGGATTTGAGGGTGGACAGATGCCTTTGCAGCGCAGACTACCAAAGTTTGGATTTCGCTCGCGCAGTGCAAGATTGACTGCAGAGGTTCGCCTGCATGAATTGCAACTGACCGATGCCCCTGTAGTAGATATAAAAGCGTTAATCGATGCCAACATTGTTCCCGCACATACGCAACGTGTAAAAGTGATCCTGTCAGGAGAGATTTCGGAAGCCGTACAAACCAGAGGCCTGAACTTTACGAAAGGTGCACGCGCGGCGGTCGAAGCAGCAGGCGGAAAAATCGAGGCCTAACGAGTCATGGCAACATCACGTGCAAATATGGCTGCTCAACTCGGTGGCTCAGGACATTTATCGGAGTTACGCGGGCGCCTTGCTTTTGTGCTGATGGCCTTGATTGTTTACCGAATTGGCACGTTTATTCCTACTCCCGGAATTGACCCGGGGGCCATGGCGCAGTTTTTCGAGCAGCAAAGCAGCACCATTCTGGGCATGTTTAATATGTTTTCCGGTGGTGCGCTGGAGCGCCTTAGTATTTTCGCATTGGGCATCATGCCCTACATTTCCGCTTCAATTATTATGCAGCTTATGAGTGCGGTTATTCCTTCGCTAAAAGAATTGAAAAAAGAAGGTGAAGCCGGTCGGCGTAAGATTACCCAGTACACGCGCTATGGCACCGTATTTCTGGCTACCTTTCAGGCCATTGGTGTTGGCATCGCATTACAGAATCAGGGCGTTGCCATTACTCCAGGACCCAGCTTTGTATTTACTGCGGCCATCAGCCTGGTGACTGGAACGATGTTCCTGATGTGGCTGGGAGAGCAAATTACAGAGCGAGGTGTCGGAAACGGGATCTCAATTATAATCTTTGCAGGTATCGTGGCAGGCCTGCCTTCCGCAGTCGGCGGAACACTGGAACTGGCGCGAACCGGTGAGCTATCCAGCGCCCTGGTGTTGCTGCTGTTTTCCATGGCAATTGTGGTTACCGGAATTGTCGTATTCATTGAACGAGGACAGCGCAGAATCACGGTAAACTATGCGAAGCGACAGCAGGGTCGCAAGATGTATGCCGCGCAATCCAGTCATTTGCCATTAAAACTGAATATGGCGGGTGTGATTCCTCCGATTTTTGCTTCCAGTATCATCTTGTTTCCTGCAACGTTGGGGCAGTGGGCCGGAAATGTCGAAGGCCTTGGTTGGTTACAGGATATTTCATCAACCCTTGCGCCCGGTCAGCCACTGTATGTCACATTTTATGCACTGGCGATTATCTTTTTCTGTTTTTTCTATACTGCTATTGTATTTGATTCCAGAGAGACGGCCGATAATTTGAAGCGTTCCGGCGCGTTCATTCCCGGAATTCGTCCGGGTGAACAGACAGCCCGATATATCGATGGCGTATTAACAAGACTGACTGCGGTCGGCGCGGTGTATATAACACTGGTTTGTTTGATGCCGGAGTTTTTAATTCTCAAGTGGAACGTACCATTCTACTTTGGTGGAACTTCATTATTAATTATCGTAGTGGTAGTGATGGATTTTATCTCGCAGGTGCAATCTCATCTGATGTCGCACCAGTATGAAGGGCTGATGAAAAAAGCCAATTTAAAAGGTGGCCGCGCAGGCCAATTGCGTTAGGAGAGAAAGCGTGAAAGTCAGGGCCTCTGTAAAGAAATTATGTCGCAACTGCAAAATTATTCGCAGGAACCGGGTAGTTCGGGTGATTTGCACCGATCCTCGGCACAAGCAGCGACAAGGGTAGGCATATCCATTGAACGATATGGCCTTAGTGATTGAAACCCGCGATTTTATTGGTAAAATCCGCGGCTTCCCTGTGCAAAAAGTGCGCAGTTAATTGTTGATTAGGAGCGAATTGTGGCACGTATTGCCGGTATAAATATCCCAGTTCATAAGCATGCCGAAGTGGCGCTGACCGCCATTTATGGTATTGGCAGAACCAGCGCACGCAAAATCTGCGCAGTGACCGGTGTCGGCCCGGCAGTCAAGATTAAAGATCTGACCGAAGAAGAGGTAGAAAAGCTGCGTTCCGAAGTTGCCAAGCATCAAGTCGAGGGCGATCTTCGACGGGAAGTTTCTATGAATATCAAGCGGTTAATGGATCTGGGTACCTATCGGGGAATTCGTCATCGACGTGGTCTTCCATTGCGGGGCCAGCGTACCAAGACCAATGCCCGTACTCGAAAAGGTCCGCGCAGACCGATCAAGAAATAAAAAAGGTAATTTTGATTTATGGCTACTAGCAGCAGTTCCACACGCACACGCAAGAAGGTAAAACGCATCGTCACAGACGGTATTGCGCATATCAATGCGTCCTTCAATAACACGATTATTACGATTACCGATCGTCAGGGCAATGCCCTGTGCTGGGCAACATCCGGTGGGTCAGGATTTCGTGGTTCTCGTAAAAGCACTCCCTTCGCGGCCCAGGTAGCCGCAGAACGTTGTGGAAACGTTGCATTGGAATATGGAATGAAAAACCTGGACGTGCTGGTCAAGGGGCCGGGGCCGGGTCGTGAATCTGCGGTGCGTTCACTCAACGCATTGGGATTCAAAATCCTGAATATCACTGATGTCACACCCATTCCACATAATGGTTGTCGGCCTCCTAAGAAAAGAAGGGTGTAACGGGAATGGCTAGATATTTAGGACCAAAATGTAAGTTAAGTCGCCGTGAGGGCACCGACCTGTTATTAAAGAGTCGTATCCGTTCACTGGATTCGAAGTGCAAGGCAGACAAGCCACCGGGCCAGCATGGAGACAAGCGTGGTCGGGTTTCAGATTATGGTTTGCAGTTGCGTGAAAAGCAGAAGCTGCGTCGCATGTATGGAATCCTGGAGCGACAGTTTCGAAATTACTATAAAAAAGCTTCAGGGCAGAAAGGTTCTACCGGCGAAAATCTGCTGACACTGCTAGAATGCCGTCTGGATAATGTAGCCTATCGAATGGGCTTTGGTGTTACCCGCGCGGAATGTCGTCAGCTGGTGAGCCACAAGGCGATTGAAGTGAATGGTTCCGTGGTTAATATTCCCTCCTATCAGGTGAAAGCGGACGATGTTATATCCATTCGTGAAAAAGCGCGTAAGCAATTACGTATTCAGGATTCACTGAATACAGCCGAGCAGTACGGGTTTCCGGACTGGGTAGAAGTGGATGGAAAGAAAATGCAGGGCACATTCAAAATGCCGCCCGAACGTTCCGATTTACCCCCGGATATTAACGAATCGCTCGTCGTCGAGCTTTATTCAAAGTAACAACAGCGTAGAGGTCTTATATAGTGGCAAGTTCCAGTGAACTACTCAAACCACGGTTAGTGGACGTAAATGTCATTAATCCGCGGAATGCAAAAATCGTTTTAGAGCCTCTGGAGCGAGGTTTTGGTCATACGCTTGGAAATGCGTTGCGCAGAATCCTATTGTCATCTATCTCTGGATGTGCAGTCGTTGAGGCGCAGATTGAAGGTGTTCTGCACGAATACACTGCGATCGAGGGTGTGCAGGAAGATGTCGTTGACATTCTGCTGAACCTTAAGGGTCTGGCTGTTCGAATGCATAACAAGAATGAAGCCACGCTCACGGTTAACAAAAATGGACCAGGCGCTTTAACCGCTGCCGATATCCAGGGCGATCACGATGTAGAAATCGTAAACCCGGAGCATGTAATTGCACATTTAACGTCTGGCAGTTCCATCAATATGACCTTAAAGGTGGTCAAGGGACGTGGATACGTTCCCGCAACACGGCGTCGCACCGATGATGACCGACCTATCGGCTCGTTACTGCTGGATGCCAGCTTCAGCCCTGTTCGACGTGTTTCATACAATGTCGAAAGTGCCCGTGTAGAACAACGCACTGACCTGGATAAACTGATCATCGAGCTCGAAACCGATGGCACAGTTGATCCGGAAGAAACGGTTCGTAAAGCTGCAGGTATTCTTCAGCAGCAACTGACTGTATTTGTTGACCTGCAAGGTGACGAGCAGGAAGAGCAGGCCCCAAGCGAGACTGAAATCGATCCTATTTTGACGCGTCCGGTTGATGATCTGGAATTAACAGTACGCTCGGCGAATTGTCTGAAGGCCGAAAACATCTATTACATTGGCGATTTGATTCAACGCACGGAAGTTGAGTTATTGAAAACACCGAACCTGGGTAAAAAGTCGCTGACGGAAATTAAGGACGTGTTGGGTTCACATGGTTTGTCTTTAGGGATGCGCCTCGAAAATTGGCCACCCGCGCACATGAAAGATGATCGAAAGCCATCGATATTGACTTAGTAAGGTAAAGAGCAATGCGACATAGATTTGCAGGAAGGAAATTAAATCGAACCGATGCCCATCGAAACGCGATGTTTCGAAATATGGCGGTATCGCTGGTTGAGCATGAGGTCATTAAGACTACGTTGCCCAAGGCAAAAGAACTGCGTCGTGTAATCGAGCCCTTAATTACTCATGCAAAAAATGATTCGGTCGCAAAGCGCCGTCTGGTCTTTTCACGCCTGCGTGACAAGTCAGCAGTAGGAAAATTATTCGCTGAACTCGGCCCGCGTTACAAGGATCGTCCCGGAGGCTATCTGCGCATTCTTAAATGCGGATTTCGCACCGGTGATAAAGCGCCCATGGCATTAGTGGAGCTGGTCGATCGCCCGGAATAATTTTTTAAAAATGATTTCATGGAAAAAGCCAGGCAAGTCCTGGCTTTTTTTTGTCCATATAATTCCTGTTAGTCCGGAAAGCGCTCAGTAGTAATCCAAATTCTTTTTATATAGACTCCGCTCAAGGTTCGGTGCCAAGATGACTGGCGCCAATAACGTCACTCCCGCTAAAGCGCGGCACTGACTCGGGGTCTTAAAACAGATTCCGAATCCGTCACTCCGAATCGGATTTAAGGACAAGATGAAAGACACTAACAACGTCATTCCGGAAAATGCGCAGCATTTATCCGGAGTCTTAAAATTGATCCCGGATCCGTCATCCCCAAATTAAATCCGTCATCCCCGCGAAGGCGGGGATCCAGGAAAAATTATCGCGAAGTGACACCAAACGTCATTCCGGAAAATGCACAGCATTTATCCGGAATCCAGGTAGAATAAACATCGCGTAGCGATACGAATTACTTTCTATGTCAATCATTGCCCTGTTTTCCGATTTCAGCATCACAGATCCCTATGTGGGATTAATGAAAGCAGCAATC
>CAJIBE010000023.1_pt1 | contig 15078 bp, 15 predicted proteins | sample 9199301 | NCBI WGS metagenome assembly CAJIBE01 (sample SAMEA7708291, study PRJEB35096) | sediment metagenome | biome: marine neritic benthic zone biome [ENVO:01000025]; feature: sediment [ENVO:00002007]; material: shallow marine sediment [ENVO:03000034] sea grass bed [ENVO_01000059] ... | reverse complement strand
AAGCAATGCTGTCCGGGAAACACGTTTTAACAGGGCCATTGACCGATGAGTTTGTGGTGGGGTTTCGATTCTTTTTATTTAGTGTGATTGCCACACTATGGTTGCGCAGTATTGAAAATGTAGTCTGGCCAATCGCGGGCATAACCTTAAGCGTGTCGATCGGGGTGTTTTTTGAAATGTCACAGATCATTGTGGCTTCGCGGCTTCCTACGGTGCAGGATTTGCTGATAATCCTGGTAGGTTGTTCCCTGGGTGGCCTGTTTGTGCTGATCACTCCGAAAAAGATTGCACCGATTGTGTGGGCGATACCCGCAATGGCATTTGCCATGATTGGTGCTGCGGTACAAACATTATCCCCGTTTGAGTTCAGTACTGTGCATAACGTAATGAATATGCTTCCTTTTTTGCACTATTATGAACAAACCACATTTAATGCCATTGCTAACTTTCTGGAAAGTTTGCTGATTTACTTTCCGGTCGGATTTATTTTGCAATATGTGATTTCAAAACAAAAAAGTGCCTTCATATTTATCGTCTTAGTCGTAGGAACGATGGCCTACACGCTGGAATATTTTCAGGGTTGGGTGGTAGGGCGATACCCGGATATCACGGATGTGCTGGGTGGAGTACTGGGTGCAGTGATTGCGGGGAGCTTATGTTTGCGCTGGACGCAGGTATTTAACGGAAATGAGGTTGAAGTTGAATCCGAGGCGGTACAACTCAGCGAAGTTTAGCCCACTTATCGTAATTTATTGACCCCCTGTTCCTTGACCTGAACCAATTTGCCAACTGTTTCACATAATGGTCGCATCGGTATTCGGTCAATAGTTTAAAGAACAGGGATTATGAATTTAAAGCGCACCCTATCATTCAGTGTATTTATTATTCTTGCATGTCTTGCAAGTTCTGCGCAGGCCGTTATCGTTACCTTTGATCGCAGTGCGGCCGATCCGGATCTGGGCAGAGAGGCTGCGCTTAATGTAGATTTAGGCTCTTCAGTTGAAATTTTTGGTGGAGTACCTGTCAGTGCAACTTTTCAAGGGATCGAAGTTAATGGTCCTGGTGTTGCTGAACTTTCAACACTTACCCCAGATGCTGGCTTAAAACTCGATCCCGCTGATGATCCCAATAATCCCATGCTCCCTCTTGTGCCGCGATTTCCTGGTTACGCACGATTTGGCGATTCAGGTGGCATTACTTTCTCAGGTGGAGCTGTGTTGGAGAATCCTACTGAAACGGCTGCCATACAGTTTGCCAGCGGAACCATTCTTTACGGTACTGCAAACGCGCCTTCCACAGGAGTTGAGACGGTTCCTCCATCGGTGTTAGGTCTGTCTAATGAAATAACGATCGATATTGCATTGGGGGAGCGGATTACATCTGTGGAAGGCTTATTGATTAACGGCCTCAACACTACAGGCCAGAATTTTCTTGCCGAATACATGGTCGAATTTTTCATTGACGATGGGATGAATCCTATTCTTCCGGATTCGTATCTGATAAGAGACGAAATGAATCAAGCAGGTACGGTTGTCAATCCAACAATAGGTTCGCCAACAATAGAACTTGAATCGAATCAGGATCAAGGTAATGCTATTTTCAAATATCTTGCTCCCACAGGAAGTGCTATTACGCAAGTTCTGATTACAGCGATAGGGAAGGATTTTGATCCAGATGATATGGAAGAAATTCTTGAGTGGGACTTCTTTATCGATACGATTGCCTTCAACGAAAATATCGAGAACGTCGTACCGATTCCTGCGGCATTGCCGCTTTTCCTGAGTGCGTTACTGGGTGGCTGGGTGTTCGCCCGACCGCGCAGAAGCCGGGCGAATTAAAATACTTCTGTAAATCTCTACTTCTGCTTGACCTTGGTCTCGCCGGTTCCGGTTTCGCCCAGGTTGTCTTTCCAGGTTAATACGATTGCATCACCTTCGGCGCCGCCCTTGATCTTGAATGAAAGATAGGGGTTCTTGGAAATGCCGGTACCCCAGTAGGCCTTCAATGCCGAATTGCCGTTGTGGGTGACTTCCACTTCCTGAATGTAATGGGCGGGTACCAGTTCACCGGATTCTTTATCTTTTCTTGCACCCGTTTCCATCGGATGCGTCATCAAAGCCTTGACTGTCGTGACTCCGTCTTTCAGGCTGGCTCGAATTTTAACTTTCTTCTTACTCATAGTCCTTGTTCCTCTCGTAGAGATTAAGCGCAGCCGCCTGCGGTTACTTTAACGGATTGTTTTGCCATGTGATAACCGCCATCCGTTTCAACAATGGCAACCACGTTGGAGGTCTCGCGCATTTTTACGCGTACCGATATGGAAGGCTCCAGGTTGTCATTCATATAAAAGGTTGAAATATAGGGGCGAGGATTATTTTCAACCAGGACACTAATGGACTTAATATTCTCCAGGTCGCTGGAAATACTGATCGGTACCGTCGCGCCATTACTGGCAATTTCAGGGGCATCGATGCTGATACCGCCTTCCTGCGTTTCGCTGTCACCAATAACCGCGGTCAATGAACCTTCATAGGTTGTATTTCCAAATGATTCCTCAGACCAGTCGGCAAATGCCATCCTGAAAGAAGCGGGCAAGGCCGCCAAAAGTGCGCCCAGAGAGCTGAATTTTAATGCGTTTCTTCTAGTAAGATTCATAATTTCCTTCTGTGTGTAGATTCCAGAATAGTCGAAAGGCCCGTATTTTATACGTAGAGTTTGCAAATTGTTAAGCGAATTGTCATTTATACTTCTTTTGGAACTCGCGTAATTTCTCTTTTTTCGCCTTGATACGTTCCCGACTGTGCTCATCGATACCTGTTTGACGCATCGCAAGTAGTAAATGTTCCATCGCGGTTCCGTATTTCGCGTGCATCAGGTCATAGTTTGAAAGAGATTCATGGCTGCGCCAGGGTTTTCCGGCTCCATCCGCGGCTTTGGCGCGTAAACGCTCGATGGCTGGATTGCCCGTAATATCCCTAGTTAAAGTGTCTAATTTAGCCAGGGCCAACCCGGCCTGATCCGATTGCAGTAACGCCGTGGCCAGGTAGAAAATAACGGTTTCATTGGCTGGGTATAGCTGATCCAGTTTTTCAAGAATTTCCAGCGCTTCGAAAATATCACCGTTGGATATATAGGCCTGTGCCAACGCGATCGACACAGGGAACTCTTCGTTGGCGCCGGGCTTGATTCGTTTAAGGGCCGCGATGGCTTGCTTACCGCGTCCCAGCCGGCTCAAGCCAATTCCATAAACATAGTAGCGTAGATTGGACGGCTCCAGCTCAATCAGTTCGCGGTATCGTTGTACCAGCACGTTTGGATCCACTGAAATGGCCTGTGTCCTTGCCCTCGCATATCTATAGTGAATAGTGTCTTCAACATATCGGCCGGTACTGAACTGGTCGGCCCGAACCTTGGAATCAGTGATCCGCGATGTTGTCAGCGGGTGCGAGCGAAGAAACTCGGGAATCTGACCCTGGTTGATTTGAGAATAGTTATTCAGCCGACCAAAAAATCGCGGCATGCCATGCGGGTCGAGGTTGGCATTCACCAGTAATAACATCCCGATACGGTCTGCCTCGCGCTCATATGCGCGACTGTATGCCAATTCATTCGATTGCAGCACACCCTGCGTTGTCGTCGCCAGTGCTCTGCCTGCGTCCGAGCTATAGACGGTTGCCAGTATGGTGCCCAGCATGGCAATGGTATTAATCACGCTGAAATTTTTCTGACGGGAAAATCGTCGTGCAATATGTCGCTGGGATACATGTGAAATCTCGTGTGCCACAACGCTGGCCAGTTCTGATTCCGATTCCGACAATAATAACAGGCCGCTATTGATAACCACGATGCCACCTGGCATCGCAAACGCGTTAATTCGCGGATCAAAAACCATTCTGAAATAAAAGGGAAAACCTGAATTCAGGCCGCCCGAGATCAAGCGAGTTCCAAGGGACTGAATATAACTGCGAAGCTCCGGGTCAGTGGACACCGGCAGGCGCCGATTGATCTGGCTGAGCAAAATTTTCCCCAGTTCGGCTTCCTGATTGACGCTGAGTAATTCACTGGCCGGGTCGCCAATATCGGGCAATACAATACCCACCGGTTCGTCGTCCGGAGACGCGGCAACCGTGACTGCACCCAGCACAAGGCCGAGTGCCAGCGGGTAGCTGAGAATCAGACGGGAAAGGGATTTCACTGCGGTTTTACTCGTTTCTGAAGTCGACCTGGTTCGTACTTTGGCATATTAACGTGGATTGGGACATATTTACGATCATTCAATCTATGACTCAAAGTTGGCGCCTAAATTCCGGCGAGACCCCCTATAAATATTATCCTGCGGAAATACGCGAGGTAATTCCCAGCCTCCCAGCTTGACTAGACTAAAGCCCATGACCATAATATCACTGTTTTCTAATATTCTTGTACTGCCGGGTAACAGGCAGACACGTCATAATAACGCAGGTTTTTCGTCTCTGGATGTAGATTAGCGTTTGGAAATTTAATTGCTTGTTCGATTATTGATAAATCGAACGTATATGGAGGTTTTGTCGATGCCGGAATTTGATCAAGAACTGGATGCATGTGGCTTAAATTGCCCGCTGCCGATTTTACGCGCTAAAAAAGCGCTGGCTGGGCTGGATACTGGCCAAGTGCTGCACATCATTGCAACTGATCCTGGCTCGGTTAAAGATTTTGAAGCATTTGCCAAGCAAACTGGAAACGAGTTGCTGGATTCAAATGAAGATGCAGGCAAATACCACTTCATGGTAAAGAAGAAGTAGCCCAGCTGTAAAAATATCTACCGATCGCGCATGCCAGTCTAAATGGTACGGTACCCCGCGTAGTTTTACCGTATTCAATCGTTTGTCAGGGCAAGAGGAGCGTGTATGATTCAACGCTTTGCCCGGCTATAGTACGTGCCTGCGGCAGTGTACAGAACAAAGAATAATGCGCCATATCATTTCGATTTTACTGGAAAATGAAGCCGGTGCTCTTTCAAGAGTATCCGGCCTTTTTTCTGCGCGCGCATATAACATCGATTCACTTACGGTTGCCCCGACCGACGATCCAACCATGTCACGCATTACCGTGGTGACCTCGGGTGAGGAGGCGGTCGTTCAGCAGATCATGAAGCAACTGAATAAGCTGGTAGATGTTGTAAAGCTGATTGATCTCACGGAAAACGAACATTTCGAAAGAGAGATCTTGTTAATCAAGTTGCAGCCCGAGCAGAAACAGCTCGATGATTTGCAGATAAAGATTCATGAGCTCGCAGCACATCAGCTGGAAACGCGCGAAGGAGTGGTTACATTGGAAATCACCAATACCGGGTCCAAGCTCAATGAGGCAGTAGAAAAATTAGCCCCATTCAAGGTGATTGAAGTGGTTCGATCTGGTGTTTCGGGTATTGGTAGTGGCACTTCCGTGCTTCGATTGTAGATAAAAAATTTTAGAATTATTCAGCAGGAGTTACACATGAATGTTTATTACGACAAAGACGCAGACCTTTCCATTATTCAGAAAAAGAAAGTTGCGATTATTGGGTATGGTTCGCAGGGACATGCGCATGCCAATAATTTGAAAGAGTCTGGTGTATCAGTAATTGTCGGCTTGCGTGAAAATTCGAGTTCACAAGCCAAGGCAAAATCCGCTGGTTTGGACGTCATGGGAATTGAAGACGCGGTAAAAAATGCTGACCTGATTATGGTGTTGGCGCCTGATGAGCATCAGTCCGCTTTATACGAAAATCAGATTGCCCCCAATATCAGACAAGGTGCCACGATTGCATTTGCACATGGATTTAATATTCATTTTGAACAGATTCTTCCGCGTGAGGATCTGGATGTAATCATGATTGCGCCCAAGGGGCCGGGACATCTGGTTCGCTCGACCTACAAGGATGGTGGCGGTGTGCCAACCTTAATTGCTGTATACCAGGATTCTTCCGGAACGGCTCAGCAGACTGCGCTGTCTTATGCTTCTGCAAATGGCGGTGGGCGTGCTGGAATCATAGAAACCAACTTTCGGGAAGAAACAGAAACCGATTTATTCGGTGAGCAAGCCGTATTATGTGGTGGGGCGACAGCATTGGTGCAAGCTGGATTCGAAACGCTGGTTGAAGCAGGTTATGCACCCGAGATGGCTTACTTTGAGTGTCTGCATGAGTTAAAGCTGATTGTCGATCTGATGTATGAAGGCGGTATCGCGAATATGCGCTACTCGATTTCAAATACGGCAGAGTATGGTGATTTAACCAGAGGTCCACGCGTCATTACCGACGAAACCAAAAACGAAATGCGCAAGATTCTGAACGAAATTCAAACCGGAAAATTTGCGCGCGAGTTTATTCTTGAGAATCAGGCGGGTGCTGCAACCTTGAAAGCGATGCGCCGACGCGGACGTGAACATGGCATTGAAGAAGTTGGTGCAAAACTGCGCAGCATGATGCCGTGGATTCAATCCAATCAGTTGGTAGATAAAAGTAAAAACTGATGTGCTGATGACCGCCTTTAAGTTGCGGCCGACACTCCCATGCTACCCATTGCCCGAGAGTTTCAATCGACATTCCTGCTAAGCACATTAGCGTTGGTGGGCGCGCAGATGTGGCTAGGTGCGGTTACCACTCCAATCTGGATTGTGTGGTTATTCTTCGGGTTTCTCGTTCGCGATTTCCATCGCAATGTTCCGCCGATTCCTTTGGCCAATATCAGCCCGATTGACGGGGTCATTACCGACATTGGTACATGCCAGGATCCATTTATAGACCGAACAGCCGTCTTTTATACGATTGAACAATCGAGCTGGGGGGAGTTTAATATACATAGTCCCGCAGAAGGGAAGGTGCAACAGTTATGGGTGCATAATCCCAATGGAGACGAGAAAGTACTGGCCTTCTGGATACAGACTGATGAGCAGGATGATGTCGTTGTCCATATAGAGCTTAACTCGGTATGGCAACGTGCCAGCACCACTCTGCATCCTGGAGAGCGCGTTGGTCAGGGGCGTCGTTGTGGATTTGCAGCGAGGGGGTGTAGGGTGCATGTGTATTTACCCCAGAACGCACAAGTGGTTGCGGGAAAAGAAGATAAAGTGATTGCAGGCAAAAATGTTATTGCAAATTTTGTACATTAGTGAGTGATATGAATGAAGTAAACCGATCGCGGCGGGGGATATATTTACTACCCAATCTTTTGACGACAGGATCCCTGTTTGCCGGTTTTTATGCCATCGTCTCGGCTAACCTCGATCGATTCGAGCAGGCTGCAGTCGCCGTATTTGTTGCCATGGTGCTGGATGGGTTGGATGGGCGCGTTGCTCGCATGACCAATACCAGCAGCAATTTTGGGAAAGAGTATGACAGCCTGGTAGATATGATTTCATTTGGTCTGGCACCTGCGCTGGTGATGTTTGAATGGGCGCTGGAGCACGTGATCTACACGGGCTGGATCTGGTTAAAAATGGGTTGGCTGGCGGCCTTCTTTTATACTGCGGCGGCGGCATTGCGATTGGCCCGATTCAATTCGCGATCTTCTGACCAGGATAAAAAGTATTTTCAGGGTTTACCCAGTCCTGCAGCGGCTGGAGTAATGCTGGGATTTGTCTGGGCATGCCACGATTTAAGTCTTTCGGGTGCAGATTTATGGATTATCGCATTTGCGATTACTCTGCTTATGGGTGGTTTGATGGTGAGTAATTTCAGTTATTACAGTTTTAAAGAGCTGGATGTCCGCAATAAGGTCCCGTTTATTTCACTGCTGGCAATTGTCGGTTTATTCATTCTAGCTTCAATAGATCCGCCAAAACTGATGTTTTCGGTATTTTTTGTTTATGCGTTATCTGGGCCTGTAACCAATCTGTTGCGAATACAGCGTAAACGTAACAGAGCTGCTACTAATTCAGACAAAGTTAACGAATAATCATTGGCAAACAGAATAGAAGTCGCTATAGTTTTTATATGCAAACGTCACACCCCGATACTTTGATGTCTTCAAACACTGGTACACTCGTGTGCAATGGTGCAGTGGTTTGCGCACTTCTCCTGTCTTTCCTGCGACTGCCGCACTAGCGGCTATGATCACCCTGGCGAGGGTAAACGCATATCAGAATTCTTTAAAACTAATGCCCACGGTGCGGGAAACAGTAGAATGGCGGCCATTTGCTGTTCTCCTCCCCCCAGGTTTCTTATAATGCTTATGTGAATACGGAAATTATCGGATAGATTGGTTTCTGGTTTGGATGTTGGAGTAATAATGAGTGCAAAAGATAAATTAATAATTTTTGATACCACCTTGCGCGACGGTGAGCAAAGCCCCGGTGCATCAATGACCAAAGACGAAAAACTGCATATTGCGAAATCGTTGGAGCGTATGCGGGTCGATGTGATCGAGGCGGGATTTCCAATTGCCAGTCCGGGTGATTTTGAATCGGTGCAGGCAGTTGCATCTGCAATCAAGGAAAGTACGGTTTGTGGACTAGCGCGTGCGCTAGATCGAGATATTGATCGTGCCGGTGAAGCGCTGAAGGTGGCGGAATCCAGTCGTATACACACGTTTATTGCTACTTCGCCGATACATATGGAACGCAAATTGCGCATGCAACCGGACCAGGTAGTGGAGCAAGCGATTGCTGCTGTCAAACGCGCGCGAAAGTATACCGATAACGTTGAATTTTCACCTGAAGATGCCGGTCGATCCGAGTTTGAGTTTTTGTGCCGAATTATCGAAAAGGTAATTGATACGGGTGCCACCACTATTAATATTCCAGACACAGTGGGGTACAACGTTCCACAACAGTTTGGTCAATTGGTAGGTAATTTGATCAACAATATACCCAACGCTGATAAAGCCATATTTTCTGTTCATTGTCATAACGATCTGGGATTGGCGGTTGCAAATTCATTGTCTGCAGTAATGCAGGGAGCACGCCAGATAGAATGCACCATTAACGGTTTGGGTGAACGAGCCGGAAATGCCTCACTGGAAGAAGTTGTCATGACGGTGCGAACACGGCAGGATGTTTTCGATTGTGATTCAAACCTTGATACGACCCAAATCGTTCCGGCTTCGCGGTTAGTATCAACCGTTACCGGATTTCCTGTGCAGCCTAACAAGGCTATTGTCGGGGCAAATGCATTTGCGCACGAATCGGGTATTCACCAGGATGGGGTATTAAAGGCGCGTGAGACCTACGAAATTATGCGTGCGGAAGATGTAGGCTGGAAAGCCAATCGCATTGTGTTGGGTAAACATTCGGGCCGAAATGCCTTTCGAACCCGGTTGGAAGAATTAGGCGTAAAGTTTGCTTCGAATGAAGAACTCAATAGTGCATTTTCTTCCTTTAAAGATCTGGCAGATAAAAAACATGAAATCTTTGAAGAAGATCTTTTTGCCCTGGTCGCCAGTGAAGACAAACATCTGCATGAGAAATATAAGCTGGTTTCCTTGCGCGTTTGTTCGGATACCGCAAAAGTGCCAGATGCCGATCTTGTGCTTTCGGTTGATGGTATCGAGCAGGTATCGAATGCCGGAGGTGGTGGCCCGGTTGATGCGGCTTTCCAGGCAATTGAGGGAATAGCTGACAGTAAAACGAAATTACAACTATATTCGGTTAGCAGTATCACCAGTGGTACCGATGCGCAAGGTGAGGTTACCGTCCGATTGGAAAAAGATGGACGAATCGTAAATGGTCATGGTGCAGATACCGATATTGTAATTGCTTCAGTAAAAGCTTATCTGAATGCGTTAAATAAAATCGAATTTTCGATGGACCGAGAGCATCCGCAATACAGTCAGGTTTAGATGGAAATGAAAGTTGAAATGGATGATGCGCGACGAATTGCCTATTTAAATGCATTAGGAATTCAATCCTGGGTGCCGAAAGATGTATCTGTAAAAGCTGAAGAAGTGACTCCTCAGCTGGTCGAAGAAAATGTGCCGCAACAAAAAACTATCGTGCGCAATGAACCCGAGCCCGTTAGTCACGAAATCATTCGTGAAATGGAATTGCCGGCACTGGCTGGTTACGTTTCAAATTGCGAGGCATGCGATTTACATAAAACGAGAAAACAAACGGTTTTCGGAAGCGGGCATCATAAGGCCGACTGGCTAATTATTGGTGAAGCGCCTGGAGCCGACGAAGATCGGGAGGGTGAGCCGTTCGTGGGTCGTGCTGGCCAGTTGCTTACACAAATGCTTAGAGCGATCGGGCTTGCCAGGGAAGAGGTCTTTATTGCCAATATTCTGAAATGCCGACCGCCTAACAATCGTGACCCGAAAGCGGAAGAGATCAGCGCCTGTTATTCGTACCTTGGTCGACAGATTGAGCTGCTTGAACCAAAAATTATCCTGGCTTTAGGCAGAATCGCGGCACAATCACTACTTCAGACCACGACACCTATTGGCAAGATGAGAGGCCGTCTATATCATTTGGAACACTACAATATTCCAACCGTGGTGACCTATCATCCCGCTTATTTGCTGCGTAGTCCGAAGGAAAAACGTAAAGTGTGGGAAGATTTGAAATTTGCGAGGCAGCAGGTGCTCGCAGTTGGGTAAGAATCGACGAATTCAGGTCAGCTAGCTTATGAGTGCAGTTCTTGAAAATCCGGTCGAATACTATCGTCTGATGCGTGAGGATGATTTGCAGAATATTATGCCGATTGAACAGGCGGCATACCAGTTCCCATGGTCAGAATCTATATTCAGAGATTGCCTGCACGCAGGATATATCTGCTGGGTTATGGAGGTAGATCATAAGTTGATTGGCTACGCCGTATTAATGATTGCAATTGATGAGTGTCATTTGCTGAATCTTTGCATTGATCCAGAGCTTCAAAATAGAGGATTTGGTCGGCGCTTACTTACAAAAATGATAGATTGTGCTCGTGAATGCAGTGCTAACAGTGCATTTCTCGAAGTTCGGCCTTCCAACACATTTGCGGTCAAGCTGTATGAATCAGAAGGATTCAACGAGATCGGTGTGCGCAAGGACTACTATCCGGCAAGAAAGGGTAGAGAAGATGCGGTAATATTTGCAAAGGAACTATAGACTAATCAAAATATATGCTGTTTTCAGGCGCGATTTGTAACATCTTACCTGTAACTTTTTATACTCCAACTTAATTCACTTGGACCGTTTCGGTCTTTTTAGATATTGATCTATGAACGAGCATCAGTCACAGACGCTTCGGAGACGAACGTTTGCCATTATTTCTCATCCCGATGCTGGGAAAACCACCATGACAGAAAAGCTGTTGTTATATGGTGGTGCGATTCAGCTTGCCGGAACCGTAAAGGGGCGTAAGGCTGCGCGACATGCAACCTCGGACTGGATGGCATTGGAGCAGCAGCGGGGTATTTCGGTGACCAGCTCTGTTATGCAGTTTCCATACAAGGATTACATCATAAATCTTCTGGACACACCTGGGCATGAAGATTTTTCAGAAGATACTTACCGTACATTAACCGCTGTAGATTCTGCATTAATGGTTATTGACTGTGCCAAGGGTGTTGAAGATCGAACCATTAAGTTAATGGAAGTCTGTCGCTTGCGCGATACGCCAATATTAACGTTTATCAATAAGCTTGATCGTGAAGGCCGTGATCCGATTGAGTTAATTGATGAAGTGGAATCAGTCCTTAATATCAATTGTGCCCCAATCACCTGGCCTATTGGTATGGGTAAATCACTCAAGGGGGTTTACCATTTGTTGAACAATTCGGTGCATTTATTTGGTGCTACGCATGGCGGTAAAAAACTCGATGGTGAAATTATTGAAGGCCTGGAAAATCCCAGATTGGATGAGATTTTAGGCGATGATGCGATTCAGTTTCGTGAAGAGATTGAATTGGTGCTGGGTGCAAGTCATGAATACGATCACGAGGCTTTTCTGGCAGGCAAATTGACGCCTGTATTTTTTGGTTCGGCGATCAATAACTTCGGTGTTCAGGAATTGCTGGATAAATTTGTCGAGTATGCGCCGACACCTCAAGCACGAGACACCCTTACCCGAACCGTGCAGGCAGAAGAACAGAGTTTTTCCGGCTTTGTATTTAAAATTCAGGCGAATATGGACCCTAATCACCGGGACAGAATCGCTTTTATGCGAATATGTTCGGGCAGTTTCGAAAAAGGCATGAAGTTACGTCACGTGCGGTTGCAGCGGGAAGTTAAGATTAGTGATGCCTTGACATTTTTTGCATCTGATCGCGAGCACGTAGATCGGGCCTATCCGGGTGATATTATCGGGCTGCATAATCACGGTACTATTCGAATTGGCGATACTTTTTCGCAAAAAGAAGACTTGGTTTTTACGGGTATCCCTAATTTTGCACCAGAATTGTTTCGCCGGGCACGCCTGAAAGATCCGCTGAAGACCAAGGCCCTGTTGAAAGGTCTGATGCAGTTATGCGAAGAGGGTGCTACGCAACTGTTTAGGCCTATGAGTGGAAACGATTTGATACTTGGTGCGGTGGGTGTCTTACAGTTCGATGTGGTTGCACATCGACTGAAAAATGAATACAACGTCGATTGTCAGTTTGAGCCTGTCAATGTGTTCACTGCGCGCTGGGTTTATGCCAAGTCGGATAAGGAACTGGAGAAATTCAAGGCCAAGGCGTCGATAGGTCTCGCCCTGGATCATGCCGAAGAGTTGGTATACATGGCTTCAACGCGAGTCAATCTGCAGATGACTGAAGAAAGGTGGCCAGAGATTGATTTCAAGAGTACCCGCGAACAGGTTTATATGTAAGGCAAAATAGTATAACGGTTGAGTGCAAGTTCCCGGATAGTAAAAAGACTATCCGGGAACTTAAAGCAAGTCTATTTTTGTTTTAGCAGGTCTCTGATTTCCCCTAGCAGAACTTCTTCCTTGCTAGGCTCGGGTGGTGCAGCCGGTGCTTCTTCCTCTTTCTTTTTGAGGCTGTTCATTAGTTTAATCACCATGAAGATTGCGAAGGCGACAATCAGGAAGTCAAAAACAGTTTGAAGGAATGCACCATACTTGATCGTAACGGCTTCTGCCTCTGCAGTTGCATCCTGAATGGTAACGGCCAGGTTGCTAAAATCGACACCTCCAATAAGTACGCCGATCGGTGGCATAATCACATCTGCGACGAATGATGAAACAATTTTTCCAAATGCAGCGCCAATAATTATTCCGACTGCCATGTCGACTACATTTCCGCGCATCGCAAACTCTTTAAATTCCGACATCATGCTCATGATAAAACTCCTGTTGTTCTTTTCGTTTTTGGTGGTAGTTGTGAAGTGGCCCAACCATAATATTGGACGCAACTAGGTGGGTAATTATATATAATACTGACGTGCAGCGAATCATAAAATTAGCAGATTCTGCTAATTTTCCATTTCAATGATGCGTGATTGTAAGCGGCAGTCGTTAAAACAGGAAGACTGAAACCTATGAATGAGTCAAACCCAACTACCTGGCAGGTGCTAAAAAGTGTGATGGCCAGTTTTTTTGGTGTACAAAATGAAAAAACACGGCGACGCGATTTTACATACGGCAAGCCAAGCCAGTTTATTACTATTGGTCTGATTTTGACTGCGTTTTTTATAATTGTTATTTACCTGATTGTGAAAATCATTTTGTATATTACGCTGGGTTCTTAGCCTGATCGTCGGTGGATTCCATGCTGGTTGGGTTCCAGTGTGATTTTCTGCAAAACCCCTCATATTCACAGTATCTGCAGACATTATCCTCACCGCTTGCGGGCAGTTCGGCATTGTTCGTTAAATCAGCCAGAAGTTGCGTTAATCTGGATTGATGTTTAGATTTCAGTTCATCCAGTTCGTCTTCGTTGAGAATGGTTTTGCTTTCTGCGCTGTATTGTTTGTTGAGTTCAAGATATTCTGCCTGATTAATTCTTTCTGATAGCAAGGCATAAAATGGTAATTGCACGGTCTCACCTGTCATAACGCTTGTCTTGCTTGGTGCTGCGCCGGTTTTGTAGTCCACGATTGAATAGGTGCTTCCGTTGGTGTCTACTCTGTCGATCTGTCCATGTAGCTTTATAGTATTGGTGAATGCCTCTTCGAAGGTTCGTTCGCCATCGCTGGGTCGCCATGCCTGACTTCGGGAAATGCACCAATCGATGTAGCTGGGTATATTGCTCGTCCAGCGTCGAAGCCATCCTTCCTTGATGGCATCAGGATACGCCGTACGCATAAAGATCTGGACGCTTAATTCGTGTAATTTGTCGATTAGGGTTTCACGGGTATTTGCAGAAAAATCTATATTTCTAAAACGTGGATTACCGCTTTTGTTGAAGTGGTAATCATGCAAGCATTGGTGCACTAGGTTGCCAAACTCGGAATTATCCAGCTCGTCAGTTTGTCTGTCGGATTTTATGTCCAATATGTATTTTACGAAATACTGATACGGGCAATTCATTATCGACTGGTATTGCGTTGCTGAAATCCTGGCAGGTAATAAATCGCCGGGAGCAATAGGGTGCGGGAGTTTGCATTTTTCAATGGTTTGTTTTTCGCGCATCAATTCGTCAAGGTATTTTTTGCGAGCGAGCAGGTGCTTAAGCGTATTGCTTTGCAAAGAAGTATTGAATGCTTCTTTATTGAATAAATCGATCATTTTGACCCATGGGCTTATTTCCTGTATTTCCCCATTGGATTCCGTTTCTGCAGTCAGTAGTACGTGCCTACTTCTTTCCAGCAATTGCCTGAAGCGCACATAGTTAACTGCATTGATTTCATTGTTGGTTTGAAGGTGTAACTCCTTGCGCACTTTCTCATTAAAAAAAGTGCGGGACCCACTGTGGCTATTCAGTCTTTTCTCTTCCACGCCAGCTACAATGACAGAGGTAAATCGGTTTGTATCGAGGTGGTCGAAACTACACAGGGTTACTCGTTTGTCCTGGCTGTCTGGGATGAAGAAATTATGTTCCAGCAAGTCCCGTAACCACTGTCGGCACTCATGCCATCCTAGCTTGATTTCGTTTGATTGGATCGTACGAACGGATGTTTCCAGGATAGAAAGCAGCTGTGTGCCCGCTTCATCATTCTGCAGATGGGATTTGATGCCTAGCACAGATAGCGTATCTT
>CAJIBE010000106.1_pt1 | contig 15699 bp, 13 predicted proteins | sample 9199301 | NCBI WGS metagenome assembly CAJIBE01 (sample SAMEA7708291, study PRJEB35096) | sediment metagenome | biome: marine neritic benthic zone biome [ENVO:01000025]; feature: sediment [ENVO:00002007]; material: shallow marine sediment [ENVO:03000034] sea grass bed [ENVO_01000059] ... | reverse complement strand
CGATACAGCATTCTGCGCGGACTAATAATTCCGGCTCATGACACCACCCCTGAACATGTGCGTCGTAAAGTTTCCTGAAAGGCTCTGATGTCCATGTAAATGGATGAACACCATTGGTAATCGAACTTATGTTATAACCTGGAAACATTGCTCTTGACACTTCAGCATGACGTTTGGCAACACCGTTTACATACTCACTCAAGTTAAGCGCAAGTCGCGTCATATTTAAGCAATCTCCACCAGCAAGTTTTTTAAGCTCATTAATATCAATATAGTTTCCTAGCAATCGATTTACTATTTTATAATCGAACCGATCATGACCCGCATCAACAGGAGTATGTGTAGTAAAGTTACAGAGTTCACGAACCTCACGCTCATCAAATGGTGATTCACCGGGACGTAACGATTCATTTGGTAGCGCTTTTCTGCGCAATAATTCGATAGCAAGTAACGCGGAATGGCCTTCATTCATATGGTATTCGATGATTGTATATCCTAGCGCTTGTAGCATGCGGACTCCCGCAATGCCAAGAATAATCTCCTGTTTCAATCGGTAGGCGTCATCGCCACCATATAAGTAATACGTTAATTGGCGATCGGAAGAGTTATTCTCGTCCAAATCTGTATCCAACAATATAACTGGTTGTCGAACACCCATATGGCCTTCGAGAACGTATAACCAGCCCACCACCCAGACCGAGCGATTCTCAATGGTCACGCGCACTTTAGCTTCAAGTGGTTCAGCATAATTTGCAGGTTCCCAAACTTCTGGTTGCTCATGTTGCCAACCGTTTTGGTCAATTGTTTGTTGAAAATAACCAGCCCGACTCGCCAACGTCACCACGACAAAAGGTATGTTCAAGTCTGCCGCTGAACGCAATGTATCACCCGCCAAAATACCCAGCCCGCCAGCGTAAGTTGGTATATTTACATCCAGTGCTATTTCCATTGTGAAATACGCAACTCGCGCATTTTGAGTAAAATTCTCTATGCCAGCATTCATCCAATGGGTGCCATATTCATAGTAAATTGCTCATTTTCCGTGGTATGAAAAACATCTTCTTATAGCTTGGAACGCCCATACTGACAGATGCCATTGGGCGATCCGTTTTTCCGATCGATCCTGGAACTCACTTCCACGCTAAAGATTACGAACAGACGCTCTGATTGATAAATTATTGTTCCGCTATGTTTGATGGTAGATGGTTGAGAACCATTCAGGCTGCCTTTTCATGTTTATCTCGCAACCACTTACGGACGTCTTGTTTTACTGTTTTAAGTTCTGTGGCCAGGCCAGAGGTTAATGACCGGTATCCTTTCTGTACGATGCCCATTTCTTTATCTAGTTGGCGTGCAACATCCTTCTCTGCCTTATACCAATCCGATTCTGGACTGCCATTTGCAAAATTTCGCTGTTCAGCATATCGATAAGCTATTTCACGCACACATTGCTCGCGCTCTTCATTGCTAATATGGCGACCAAATAATTGTTTGCGCTTCGATTTAGTGACCCCTTTGACTTTAATAACTTCGGTCTGCACATCCTTTATGAATGACCGTAAATGAGGCAATGCCTTATCGCCTAGTCGATTCAGGGCAAATTCACTAAATTCTTGGATCCCATGTTCAGCGGCTACAACATGTTCAAGCGCAGACTTTAAATAATTTTCCAGGTCTTTATCCTTGCCCTCTGATTTTTCATCATAAGTCTTCTTCATAATCCCAGCCTTGTAAAATAATCGTAAACTCAGGGTACCAAACTATCAAGAACTACGAAATAGTTATTGATTTAGGTCAAAATAGGTGTTTCTGGCGAATTCGTAGCTTGACAATAATTCGCCCAATTTTGCAGTCTTTCAATGGGTTGAAATAGGTCCACGATGCGTCTACCAAAAGGATGCCCTGTTACTTGCCATTCATTTAATTAGCTTACTCGTTTATCTACTTCGGCCCGTCAGGCTAAATGTCTTTAGGGCGAAAAGCGGGCATATATATTGTACTAAACTTAAATCTAAATGCCTTTCTGGTGCGGTTCGTTTTATTTTTTCATATCTACTAAGCGTTTAAATACAGCAATATTTTTAAACCACTTGCTCAGCGGTTGCACTGGGTGACCCGCATAAATACCTGGCTTATCCACATCACTGATTACACCCGCCCGTTGTACAAAGGTTACATCGTCACAAATATTTAAATGATCGAGAATACCGGTTTGACCACTACATCGAACTCGTTTCCCAAGTACTGTCGAACCTGCAATGCCGCATTGCGAAACGAATAGGCCGTCCTCACCAACTTGAACATTGTGCGCGACATGAACATGTGTATCGAATTTGCATCCATCATCAATCCACGTACTATGAAAAGTGGCACGATCAATTGTGCAGTTAGCTCCAATGACAACATCATTACCAATCACAACATTGCCCAATTGTGGAACACGGTAACTTTTCTGTTGTTGATCTTGCGCAAAACCAAAACCTTCCATACCGATTACTGCGCCTGATTTAATGATACACCGATCACCAATCACGCAGTCGTAACTAATGGTTGTGTTAGGGTGAATAATTGTATCATCACCAATTTTTACATTTTCCTCTATAACTGCATTGGCCATGATAATACAGTTTTCGCCAATTGAAGCATTTTTTGAAATGACGGCACCGGGGCCTATAGTGACATTCCCAGGGATTGAGACGGAATCGTGTATTACAGCTGTATCATGAATACGCGGCCAACCGTTATCACGAATATTACGATCGACATATTCTTGCCTAATTAGGGCTTGCGCTAACTTCGCATTGGCACTAACAAGTATTGAGGCTTGCTTTAGATCCTTAAAATATTTTACCAGTTTTTCATTCGTTATTACTGCAGATGGTTTTTGTTTTAGTGCAATTTCCACGAATTCTTCACTTTCTATAAATACTAAATCACCTTCTCCACAGTCTTTAACATCGGGCATGCCAGTAATTAAATTGTCGGGACCTTCTTGATACTGAAATAATCCCCATTTTGAAAACTCATTTACGATTTCTGAAAGTTGTTTGCGCATATTTGGATTACTCTATTTCGTATGCATGGAGTATTCGTAGTGTGCCATAAATTAAATTGATTTAGCAGCCTTGGAATGGATCGGGTCCTAACAACGATCCAATCAAGTCAATTGTAGCAATCAAACTCGGTATTTCCAGATTTTGCTGCCCATGCATGGCATTGATCATAACGTATACACCTGGAATCAAGATTAATGAAGACCTCATGCACCGAATGCTGATAAAACACCATCATCTTCACCCGAATTAAAATAGCTGTTCCGCGCGGTTACTTTTTATCGGCAGCGAGATAGAACCTATGGGGCCGCGACTGGTTCTATTGCGGATCGATTTCGCTCAAACCCCATTGGGCCTTATTAGTAGTGGATGTCTGGAGTCGACGAATCCTTAATTTTTACCTCAGCCAGAGCTTGGTATGAAGTGGGTGTTCCATGATATGGAATTTGTAGTTGTAATGAGCACATCTTCCCTCAGCATGCAAGCCATCGATATACATACAGCTTGTTGGTAGATATGTCTCTATTATGTGAACTAGTTAACACGCTATAAGCATAATATTTTATAACTTGTAATACTATTAACAGAAAACGCAATAGACTTATTTTTGCTAAAAATGAAAAAAGCCTCATATGGCAGATATACTGAACACCGGATATACATCTAATACATCCAAGTTGGAAATGCCATCAAAATTAGATTGGCAAGACTTAAATAATTATCCAATTCTTTTATTAAAAATCTTTTTAAGTGTAATAACCATTCTCTTAATAGCAAATCTGGTATCAATAGGTATCCAGCTCAATTTTCAAATTTATCATGACAATTATTATGTAAATAGCGTTGTAAAATTGTTTGATTTTAATGAAGAAAGAAATATTCCGACACTTTATTCATCGTTTGCGCTTATTATTGCCAGCATATTACTTTTTACTATCACTTCAATTCATAGAAAGAATGGTTCCCCCTATTATTACTGGCTAGGTTTGGGATTTATTTTTTTATTCCTATCAGTTGATGAGATAGCGTCAATCCATGAAAGACTTATATTACCCCTTAGAGAGTTATTACAAACATCCGGATTCTTGTATTTCGCCTGGGTTATCCCTTATGGTATTGCTTTTCTGATATTTTCAATTGCTTATTCCAAATTTTTGTTTAGCCTGCCTAATAAAACAAAACTGTTATTTATAGTTTCAGGTGCAACTTTTATTGCAGGAGCCATAGGATTTGAACTAATTGGTGGCAAGCGGGTTGAATTATATGGTGAAGATAATTTTATTTATTGTTTGATTTATACTTGTGAAGAATTTCTAGAGATGCTTGGCATTGTAATTTTTAACTACGCTTTAATTACATATATAACAGAACATATTAAAGGTTTAAAAATAGCCATAAAGATATAGTCTTAACTTCAAATGCAATCTCTAAGATAAAGAGAATCAGCCAAATAGAATCCTCGTTATTACCAAATATCTAGAGCATATGATTGCATAAGTGTAATTAAATCCCAGATCAAACAATATTTGTTTAATGCATTGTTAGAGTAATCGCTATTAGCCATGAGTGGCAGTAATTGGAGCCTCAAGCGAACCCTGCTCTGCTGAAAAGTTCGTGTAGCCCAGCCAATCTACAGCGGAATATCAAGAATTTCTAAGTTCTGTTATTTAATTCGGTGGGTGCCTTCGCCAGTACTGAATAAGAATATATCCAAAAAACATTCCTCCTAAGTGAGCAAAATGGGCAATCCCTTGCGCAGTGCCGGTAACACCAAACCACAGTTCTATGATTCCGTACATAATGACAAAATTTCTAGCCTGGATTGGAATGGGAGGAAAAATCAATAAGAGTCGCTCATGTGGGAAAAACATTCCAAAAGCGAGCAATACTCCGAACACTCCGCCAGATGCGCCGATGGTAGGGTAGTGAAAATCACTTTGAGCGGAGACAAGCAATTGCACTAAGCCTGCACCGATTACACATATAAGGTAGTAGATTAAAAACACTCTTGAACCCCATAAAGCCTCGATACGTGAGCCAAACATCCACAAGGCATACATATTCAAAAGTAAATGGAGCATGCCTCCATGTAAAAAAGCATAAGTCACTAACTGCGGAATCTGAAAATGTGGACGCTCCACATCAATTGCCATAATGCTGGAAAAGTCCAAAGGCCAAAGTGCGAATGTAGTAATCAAATAATTGCCCACATAAAACTCAAGCAGAAACACTAGCCCATTCATAATGAGCAATGACTTAACTACTGGTGGGACTGCAGAATACGGTGTCATATATCTGGATACTAGCCGCAGTTATTATTAAGACTCAATCGATTAAAGTAGTTATTTTATAAGAACAGTGATTGATTAAGTAGATTTACAATAGTTAAAAACTAAAATAATTTTTTGTGTTTTGATGGACGGTGGGATCATTTAGCAGATTATCCTTAAACCACCATTTCATCTTAGAATGCTGATCGTCTGGTCGAAAACTAAAATCGTCTGTAGTTTTAACCTTATATGCCAGCGCAACATAATGAGTATTTGTTTCAGCCACTCCCGCAAAATTATCGTCATAAAAATGATCGTATGCACCAAGCAACTTTGCATCGGATATTATTATATCCGCACCTAATTCATCGCATGAAATTCTTTTTATAGCTTCCTTTAATTTTTCGTTTTTCCTGATTCTTCCACCAGGGACAAACCAAAAGTCCTTTGCTGGACGATTATTTCTCCTTCCAAGCAACACTCTTCCTTGTTGATCCTCAATGATTAAGTCTATTGAAACCAGCGGAGCAGAGTCGATTATTTGTAAGAATTTTTTTCTATGAATCATATATAAAGTAGGTTTATCCGACAGCTATATAGTATAAAAATCATAGTATAAAAGCAGCTTCTTTGACAAAGATAATAATCGCTTACGACCAAAAGCGGGGACAAATACATTAACGCCACCAGAAATCGCTTCATCTTTGCCACAATTTGAATCATTTTCTGAGCAACCCATACGAAATTCTCCCTTATGGACAATAATCATATTATCAGCAGATTCGGCGAAAACAATATTACTGGCAAACACGGCTATAACAATCGTGTACTCAATTTTCTAAACATATCCATTCCCTTTATTCAGCTTACAGGAATAGTGAATTCACCCTACTTAGACGAAATTCTTGAGTAATTGATTGTACTTAGAAATAAATAATTTCCCCGTGGGGAATAGCGGTCATTCGATACAATTCTTTAAAAGCTATACTGATAACCTAAAGTAAATAACCAATCGGTTTCCAACTGTGGTCCATTTAAGTTCTGATGGATCGGCACACCGAACTCAGCCGCCAAGCGTTGTCCGCGCAATCCTCCAGACTGCCCTGCCAAATTCACACCGATCAAAAAATCGATGCGATCGCCGCCTTGGTTATCTGGATCAGCCGTTTGAACAGGAGCAACGATTCGTGAATCGCTTCCCTCGATTTTTCCGATTGTTTGCCCTGCAAGCCTTCCAGAGATACTAATCCATGGAGAAAATAAATAACTCATCCAACCAGTCAATCGATGCTCATCTCCAAACGTGTAATCTTCATCGTTTTCGCCTAAGCGAATCACACCGCTATATTGTGCGCCCCACCCAACTGCACCAGATTTACCAGTGTAAGTTATGCCTGGGAGCAAATCTAATGTACCTGAACCAAGTTGCATCGGGTATGGCAATCGCACACGAGGGGTCGCACCCATAGGAGTCAATACGTCATCTTTTTCAGTAATAGAACCGGTAGGGAGACTCACGCCAGCATTAGCGTGCAAATGTTGAGTATCATCTTCGTACAATTTTATCAGGCCACTTACTTTAGTGTCTCCAATTCCACTTGAACGCGTTTCAAACCCTCCTAGAATTGTCGCACCCATTCCTCCCATGAATGTAATGTGATTCATGTCTTTCTGTAGATATGATGCCATTACCATTAAAGTCAACCAATCTGATGGCGCGTACATAAATCCAAGCATGTGCATTTTCATGGTCATTTGTGTTGGTACGACACGCAAAGTGGGAGGCTGCATAGGCATCCCAAAGAAAGGATTTGGAATTGTGGTCGCTATTTCTTCCGGACTAATATCACTTTTACCGTCCTGGCTTCCGTCCATATCCATTTTCATAAAACGATAAGACAACATCCATTCACCTTTGTGGTGCATGTGTTCCCCCATTACGCCAATTGGGGCATGACTGTCTGCACGTACACCATGAGAAGTCAGTGAAACACCCATCGCTTCGGGTTGATCAGAAAACGAGCAGTTCATAGTTGCAGAATATACGATCAAGCCGACTAGAATTTTATTGAAACATCGATTCATAGAAATTTAGAAAGCAATTTATCTAGACGGAATCGTAGCAATAAGATGAGGAAAAGAGGTGTGACGAATCGTCGCACCTAATAGAATCTAACGGCAGATTTGTATAATCACAAATGTCCGCTTTGAGTCGTTAGCGGTCATTGACGATCGGTTGCATTCATATGAATTTAGCCTTAATTAATCAAAGCAATAGCTGGTTGCAAAGTGGACGGAAATATTCCCGAGTGTGTACTTTGGGATATGTTGGGTAAAAATTGTTAAATGCGGTCCGGCTTCTCGAAGAGTGGATAATCGCGAAAACTCTGCAGAAATAGGCACTTTTAGAACATATTTAGGGCTCTCTGCACAGAGTCAAGACTCGGGGACTGAGAAAGATTCGAACCACCGGTACGGGTTTAATTTGCAAGCCTCTAAACCTTCGTGAGTCATTCTCTTGAAATAGGCCGAAATTGGCTAAAGAGCACCTTGGCTAAGAATAAACCCTATTTTCGCGTGAAAGCGGGCCGTAGAGATTCCTGGAATAGACATTGATTAACTAGTAATTTATTCAAAAAGTAACCCCAAATCTAAAAACTGCTCGATTATTCCAGGCTACTGGCCAACCAAAGGCCTATTGCTAAACCTATGCTCGCGGCCAAAAGCGGTTTTCCTAGCTATTTGTACATTATAAGAGCGTCAACATGTCCCTTGTTTGAATTACTTCTACATAAATAGAAGCCTAAAACTTTTCCAACGTACTTAATAAGTAATCTATATCTTTGTCAGTATGATTAGCTGCCACTTGTAATCTGATTTCTTCGTCGCCTTTTGGTACGACCGGATAGTTCAGACCTGTAACAAGAATATTATTCTTAAATAGATGCTTCACTAAAGCTGTCGTTTTATCTGTATCACGTATTAAAATCGGTACGATTGGGTGTTCACTACTTATAGTTTCAAAACCAAGTTTCTCCAGACTATTCCGCAGTTTAGAAACGAGATTGCGTAAGTGTGTTAACAATTTTTCACCTTCGGTACTATCTATAATATTTAACGCTTCGAGTGCTGCCGCAGCTTCTGCTGGTGTAATGGGGTTTGAGTAAATATAAAAAGGTGATGTCTCTTTTAAATAATTGATTACTTTTGTATTGGATACTACGTAACCCCCATTAACGCCAAAAGCTTTACCTAAAGTAGCGATAAGTAAATCAGCTTTCGTATTAGTATATTCTTCGGTGCCGCGCCCACTTTTACCAAACGCACCAACCCCATGCGAATCATCAACAATCAGTATTACACCTTCCTCAAAGTTTTCCTCGTGGTGTGAACATATTGTTTTGATTTCATGCAGAGGCGCATGATCACCACGCATACTAAAAATACCATCGGTTACTACGCATACACGGTTAACTTTACCCTTATTAGAATCAAGGATAGTGTTTAATGCGTCCATATCAAGATGAGTATAGATTACTTTTTTTTCTGCTCCAGATAGGCGTATCGCATTAATGATGCAGTTATGATTTAAAGCATCACTTATAACCAAGGTTTTTTCATTTATAATCTGCGGCAAGACACCCATTACCGTGGCATAGGCAGAACTCATAATCATGCAGGACTCTCTGTTATGAAATTCAGCAAGTCTTTTTTCTAACTCAATATGGGGTTGAAAAGTTCCACTTATGAATCGCACTGCACCTGGTCCGGTACCAAATTGTTCCACAGCTTTAGTTTCTGCTCGGATGATTTTTGAATGAACGGCTAAACCTAAATATGAGTTGGAATTCATTCTTAAGAATGGACGATCTTTGTAACCTAGCAAATAATATCTCTCACCAAAGCCTTCTTTTGCAGATTGTTTACCAGTAAATATTTTTTCATTACCTTTTGATATTCCTTTTCTGTTCAGCTGTTCAATACGATTAGTTAACAACGGTTCTAATTTTTCAAGTGACATCTGCTACTCCACTTCTATTGCTAGCTTATTTGAAAGCTTCTTCAACATATCCTCAACCATAGACGATAGATTATACGTCGGCTGCCATCCCCATTCTTTGCGCGCGATACTATCGTCCATGTATCTGGGCCATGAATCAGCAATTGCCTGGCGTACCGGATCAATTTCATAACTGATGGAGAAATCTGGTATGTGTTTTTGAATTTCTGCGGCAAGTTCTTGTGGTGTAAAATTCATCGCAGAGAGGTTGTATGCATTACGATTACTTAACTGCATGCTATCTACTTCCATTAGTTCAATCGCTGCCTTTATTGCATCGGGCATATACATCATATCAAGCATAGTTTCGGGCTTGAGATAACAGTTAAATTTCTCACCCTTTAATGCGGAATAAAACATATGAACGGCATAATCGGTAGTGCCTCCACCTGGCATTACTTCATATGAAATTATCCCCGGGTAACGCACACCACGCGTATCCAAATCAAAGCGATGCCAATAATAATCACATAATAGCTCACCACTGACTTTGCTTATACCGTATATGGTATTTGGACGTTGGATAGTAACTTGCGGTGTATTATCACTTGGAGTAGAAGGACCAAATGCGCCTATAGAACTTGGAAAAAACACTGCACACTTATTTGAACGAGCTATTTCTAACACATTAATTAAGCCATTTACATTTACATCCCAGGCAAGTTGGGGGTTTTCTTCTGCTCGCGCAGAAAGTAGTGAAGCGAGGTGAAAAATTGTATCAATTTTATTTTCTTTTACTATTTCCTTTAACGATTCTCGATCTCTAATTTCTAAGCCGTAATATGGTTCAGATACATTAGATTTATTTTTCAATTTAAATGTAAATATTCCAGCAATTACATTTTCATCACCATATTTATTGCGTAATTTTAATGTTAATTCGGAGCCAATTTGACCTGCTGCACCAGTAATTAATATTTTTTCCATTTTATTTAACTTAACTCATAATATTATGCTATTTTCATTGACTTTGGATCATTAGCAGATATTCGGGCTAGCATGTAAAAGCATATTTGATTATGCCAATATAGCAACTTGCCGATGTCCGTTTTCGGCTAAAAGCAGTCATTGGGATTTAGGCAATACTCCGCTATTCCACCATGTTGGAAGTTCAGCAAAGGAATCAAGAATATCATAAGGACGAACACCAAGGTCTAAATCTGAGTTTGTGAATTTCCCTGTACGAACAAGTATTCCATTTAAACCTGCACGTTGCGCACCACCGATGTCACCTATGATATCGTCACCTATCATGTATGCTTGTGAAGATTCAGATGATAGCAGTTGTAAAGCCGCCTCATAAAAATCAGATGATGGTTTACCTAACACCACTGCTGTGCGATTAGAAGCGTATTCCAATGCTTTGACGAATGGGCCGGCATCAAGTCTTAAGCCTTCTGATGCTCGCCAATAACGAGTCATACCTAATGCAACAAGAATCGATTTAGGATTATTAATTAACAGAGTAAATGCGCGATTTAATTCCGAGAATGTCCAGTTCTCACCATAGTCTCCTACCACTACTGCCATCGTTGTGGATTTGTCTTTTTCAAGCTTAGCAATACTGTTGAAATCATCCAAAGTAGCATTTGGAACAAACAGCGCGGTCGGACCTGGCGCATGCTTTAAAAGCCATTTGCACGCAGCAACTGGTGGAGTGAGAATCGATTCTTCCGATACACTAATATCAAAACTTTCCAGTTTTTCGACAATTTTCTTACGCGAACGCGAAGTTGTGTTTGTCACAAACAGGTGAGGAATTTTTTGCTGTTGTATCCATCGTACCGTTGTTTCTGCACCAGGTATCAGTTTGTCTCCCTGGTAAAGGACACCGTCGAGATCAATTAGTAAACTACGATTCACGAATTTTTTCCTATTACTTGTCCTGTTAAGTTAAACATATTTTATAGTATATTTTTACCTCTCGGTCGTTGCTAAAGGACCGCTTTGGGTCGTTAGCAGACATAGATAAGCGGCAAATGCTCTGAGAGGCTAATCAGCGAAACGAATGGCCGCTTACGGCCAAAAGCAGTTATTAATGAGTGGTTATGTTCGTGTGGGCCTGGCTTTGCTTAATTAAAGCAATAGTTAACGCAAAGGTGGGTCGGAATTTAGCCAAAAGTAGCGCGTCAAAAACCATAAATCTGCGTTAAAGGCTAGCAATATCAGAACGTATATTTTTAACAAAAAGGTATAATTATCCGTCGAATAAATTTCTCAGCATTAAATGAGATTATTCCTATTAACCCGCGTTTTTATGCTATTCCTGAACACTTATGCTCTCGTCTCAATGCATGTTGATCCTTTATACTTAAACAATGAATGGCCTATCTGATATCTCCCGGCATATCTGGAACGTTAAATATCGATTTCGTGATGGTGACCTTGTATTTGATCAAAGCATTGAAGATACCTGGCGCCGAGTAGCTACAAGTCTAAGTGACGTGGAAATAAAAAATAGCGATTATTGGAACGAACAGTTTTTCAGCATACTAGATCAATTTAAATTCCTGCCTGGCGGGCGAATACTGGCCGGCGCCGGAACAAAACATCGTGTTACGTTATTTAACTGCTTTGTAATGGGTGTGATTTGTGATTCGATGGAAAGCATTTTTGATAGCCTTAAGGAAGGCGCTCTCACAATGCAACAAGGTGGTGGGGTCGGATATGATTTTTCAACGTTACGTCCGCGCAATACCCTTGCCAAAGCAACGGGCACCATTGCGTCAGGCCCGATCTCATTTATGCGTATTTGGGACAGTATGTGCGCTACGTTGCTCTCAACCGGATCCAGACGTGGTGCGATGATGGCCACCCTGCGTTGCGACCATCCCGATATTCTGGAATTTATAGCCGCAAAGAAAGATCACAGCGAACTCAGGCACTTCAATTTGTCTGTATTGGTCACTGATGAGTTCATTACCGCCTTAAAAGAAGATAAAAATTGGCCCTTGGTTTTTCCGATCTCTGAATTTGATACCGATACGCAAAATCAAACCGGCACTATCATGCGTCAATGGTCCGGCCAACCCAGGCCAGTTTCATGCAGAATTATTAGCGAAATCCCTGCCAGAGAGTTGTGGGAAGAAATCATGCGGGCAACTTATGAATATGCAGAACCTGGCGTATTGTTTATTGACAGGATTAACGAACTGAATAATTTATGGTACAGAGAAACCATTACCGCCACTAATCCCTGCGGTGAAATACCGTTACCGCCCTATGGTGCCTGTAACCTTGGAGCGATTAATTTAACGCAATTCGTTAATAGTCCTTTTACCAATAATGCAGAATTAGATCTGGAAGGTATTAAAAGTACCACCGCAATTGCTTCGCGAATGCTGGATAACGTAATCGATGTTTCACGCTTCCCTCTTCCCCAACAAAAAGAACAAGCACAGAAATGCCGCCGCATCGGACTGGGACTTACCGGCCTTGCCGATGCGCTTATCATGCTTGGCCTTCATTATGGGACTGAACCTGCACGCGAGCTGGCTTCAAACATAATGAAAACCATTTGTCACAGCGCGTACCAAACATCTATAGAACTGGCTAAGGAAAAGGGATCGTTCGACTACTTTAATAAGGATAAATATCTTGCAGGCAAATTTATACATTCACTACCTGATGGATTACGCTCGGGAATACAAAAGCATGGAATTCGGAATAGCCATCTCACTGCAATTGCGCCCACAGGGACAATAAGCATTCTTGCCAACAATATTTCAAGTGGCATAGAACCGGTATTTAACTTTTTATACACCCGAAAAGTGCTGGAAATCGATGGGCGATATAAAGAATATGCTATGAAAGATTACGCATTTCAAATTTGGCAGGAAATGCATGAAAATAAAGCTCCCTTACCAAAACCATTTACGCACGCCAGCAAATTAGATCCAGTTGAACATCTAAAAATGCAAGAGGCACTGCAACCATATGTTGACAATGCTATATCAAAAACCATAAATGTCCCGGAGGATTTTCCCTTCAATGACTTTCGCAATCTTTACAGTATGGCATATGACAGCAACCTCAAGGGCTGCACAACGTACAGGCCCAACCCTGTAACTGGTACCATCCTTGAAAACACCCGCAAATAACAGCGATTATCTGCATTGTTCCATATGATCAAAATTAGGAGACATACTCATGGCGGATTCCCAAATCAGTGTATTTGATTCGACATTACAAAAAACTCACCATTGGCTGGTAGAAATCATGGAACAAATGGGATGGCAGGACGAACAGAAGGCCTATGCAGCCTTGCGCGCAACTCTACACACATTGCGTGACCGGCTGCCGCCTCAGCAAGCGGTAAATCTTTCCGCACAACTACCCATGCTGATCAGAGGATTTTATTTTGAAGGCTGGCACCTGGAAGACAAGCCTTTGAAATATCGTAAAAAGAAAGATTTTTTAGAACTGGTTGGCAAAGAGGCACCAACTGTTGATGAAGATGAAATTGAACTCGTCGTTACTGCAGTCTTTCACAGGCTGGGCGTCGAATTATCACCTGGTGAAGCGGACAAAGTTCGAAGAATGTTGCCTGAAGAGTTGCGAGAGATATGGCCTCTATGCGGTTTATAATGAACATTCTACATGCGTGCCGGAACGAATTGGTTAATTACTTTTAAATAAAATGCTACACCAGCGTTAATATAGAAGTCTTTGGTTGTCCAATTTAAATTGATAAACAGACTAAAAATGAAATCATCATTAAGATTAACTTGTTTTTTATTAGGCCTGTTTACTGCAAATTTCTCACATGCATCTGAACGGGAATCCACCATTTGCGGGTGGTTCAAAGAAAGATTCTTTTTTAAAATCTGGAGTTCGATTGCACCGAATCCAGATGAATCCAGAATTCAATCCAATCCATATATTGAAAATGTAAAATTTACGACATCTGATAACAGAAAGTTAAACGGATACGTATATTATGCCCGCAAAGATGAAATAGGAAAGCAAGCAGCAAAAGGCAGCATTCTAATGGCTCTTGGGAACGCTATGATTTCTGATCAGATCATTGCCCGCTTAAAGGGATTTTCCGAAAAAGGTTACGATGTATATATTTATGACTATAGAGGATATGGAACCTCGGAAGGGAAAAGACGAATCAACGCGATGATAGAAGATTACAAGGAAATTATTTTCTATCTCAATGAACATTATCAAACAACCGCGTTATATGGTATTTCACTGGGTGCTGCTATTATATTAAATGCAATCGGTTCTGGAGCTCAATTCGATAGAGCGGTTATAGATTCAAGCCCCAGCAGGTTCTCCAGTTACGGTTGTCCCGAAGAAATTGATCCAATCAACAATTTGCCGGAAGATTCTTCAGATATTTTAATAATCACCGGTCAGATGGATCGAGTACTAAAGCCAGCATTAACATCTGAACTTAGAAAATTAGCAGAAAGTAAAGGAGCTATGATTTTCGACGGAAAAAATTATGCCCATCCTTTTATGGATGCAGACCCTGCGACACACAAAGACAGGATGAAACGAGTTATTAATTTTTTAAGTGCCGAGAATTAAGGCCGCAACCAAGCGCATTTTATTTTAAATCGAATGGCCGCTTTTGGCCGGTAAGCGACTTCTCCAACCGAAACATAACCGGCATCCATATTTAGCTAGTTATCAGTTATATAAAATGAAAGTAGTTTTTTATGTTATTGGCTTAATAGTCTTGCTTATTGCTGGCTACATTGCCTATTTAGCAGCTACTTATATTGATGAATCGGTAACTGTTGGCTCTGCCTACGGATTTGAAATAGGATCAGCAAAGAAACAGTCTTTCGACGATATTAAAAAATTACTAACCCTAGACCCACACCTAGTAATTTATTATAGCTATGGGAGCAAAGCTGGAGATTATGAATTAGTTTTACCAACTGATAACGAATATTCAAAAATAGAGCAGCAAGATCGATGGACATTATTGTTAGATGGAGATAATGAGTTTTTCAATGTCATTAAACTCAGTTTTAGAGAAAATAAGTTAATAGAAATATATAGACACCGTAAATATTTTGAGCTGCCATAATGACTGCTTTTGGCCGTAAACGGTCATTCAGCCCAGCAACAAATCAACTAATCGAATAATTCGAAAGAATGCCTTTGCGTCTTGGGCATGTATAGTTACGTAATAGAATACGCTTAATTTGAGATTCGCTGATATAAAGAAGTTAACTTGTTAGTACCGTTCCTCGGAGCAAGCAATATGAACGCACTTTGGATGAATAACGATGCCACTTAGGCAATTGCATCAGGCGGTTGGTTTTGTGCATCAGATTTCCGGATCACCGGACGG
>CAJIBE010000091.1_pt1 | contig 15833 bp, 11 predicted proteins | sample 9199301 | NCBI WGS metagenome assembly CAJIBE01 (sample SAMEA7708291, study PRJEB35096) | sediment metagenome | biome: marine neritic benthic zone biome [ENVO:01000025]; feature: sediment [ENVO:00002007]; material: shallow marine sediment [ENVO:03000034] sea grass bed [ENVO_01000059] ... | reverse complement strand
TTTGCGCCGCTCCCGTGATCATGTTCTTTACATAGTCCGCGTGCCCTGGGCAATCCACGTGAGCATAGTGGCGGTTATCTGTCTCATACTCCACGTGCGCGGTCGCGATCGTGATCCCCCGCTCGCGTTCTTCCGGCGCGTTATCTATCTGGTCATACGCCTTGTACTCCCCGCCCTGCGTCTCTGCGGCTATCTTCGTTAACGCCGCCGTCAGCGTCGTCTTACCATGGTCTACGTGTCCGATCGTTCCCACATTTACATGCGGCTTCGTTCGCTCAAATTTCTCCTTCGACATCGATTGCTACCTCTTTACTAAAATTGAACCTAAAATTAAATTAACCCGTTAATGACCTTTCGTAACTGCCTCAACAACATTTGCCGGCGCTTCGTTATATTTTTCAAATTCCATCGAATAGGTTGCTCGCCCCTGCGTTGCAGATCGCAAGTCAGTGGCGTACCCAAACATTTCTTTCAGTGGTACTTCCGCGCGCACGATTTTACCCGCAGGCGCATCATCCATACCACCAACAATTCCGCGGCGACGATTCAAATCTCCAACCACATCGCCCATGTAATCCTCCGGTGTTACGACCTCGACTTTCATAATCGGCTCGAGTAACACAGGATTCGCATTTCTTACGCCTTCCCTGAAACCCATCGAACCGGCTATCTTGAAGGCCATCTCCGATGAATCAACATCGTGAAAAGAACCATCGTACAGTGTCACCTTTACATCTACGACCGGATATCCCGCGTAGATGCCACTGTCCATGGACTCCTTTACACCTTTCTCAACCGCAGGGATATATTCCTTTGGAATCACCCCGCCAACGATCTGGTTTACAAACTCAAATCCACTGCCTTCTTTCAACGGCTCGATCTTGAGCCACACATGGCCGTACTGACCACGTCCGCCCGATTGCCGCACGAACTTCCCTTCCTGCTCGACCGATGATCGAATGGTTTCCCGAAACGCAACCTGGGGAGCACCCACATTGGCTTCGACTTTAAACTCACGCTTCATACGATCGACAATAATGTCGAGATGAAGCTCTCCCATGCCAGAAATTATCGTCTGGCCGGATTCTTCGTCCGTCCGCACCCGGAAAGACGGGTCTTCCTGAGCCAACTTCTGTAACGCGACCCCCATTTTTTCCTGGTCGCTTTTGGTTTTCGGTTCTACTGCCACCGAAATAACCGGCTCCGGGAACTCCATACGCTCCAACGTAATGACGTCAGACTGCGCGCATAATGTATCTCCGGTCGTTACATCTTTAAGCCCGACCGCGGCAGCAATATCACCTGCCCGAACTTCCTTTATTTCTTCCCGAGAGTTGGAATGCATCTGCAACAATCGACCGACGCGCTCCTTCTTACCCTTTACCGGGTTATAAATACTGTCACCGGAATTTACGACTCCGGAATAGGCGCGAAAAAACGTTAGTGTTCCAACAAACGGATCTGTCGCAATTTTAAATGCCAGTGCCGCAAACGGTTCATCGTCCGAAGCATGTCTCACCCCTTCTGACTCTTCCTTATCGTCCAATATACCAGTTATGGGTGGCACATCGACCGGCGAAGGCATGAAATCAATTATTGCATCCAGCATTGCCTGCACGCCTTTATTCTTAAATGCCGACCCACAAAACGCCGGGACCACTTCGCCCGCTAACGTTCGTATTCTGATTCCCTGCCGAATTTGTTCTTCGGTTAACTCACCCTTGTTCAGGTAAGCATCCATGAGTTCTTCGGAGGCTTCCGCCGCCGCTTCAACCATCTGCTCGCGCCATTGCTGGCACTGTTCCTTGCTTTCCTCCGGTATGTCCCTGGCTTCATAACTTGTACCCATGTCCGATTCACTCCAGTAAATCGACTTCATGCGAACCAGATCGATGACGCCCTGAAATTTATCTTCCGCGCCTATCGGCAGCTGCATGGGTACCGGATTGGAACCAAGACGTTCGCGTATTTGTTCGATTACGCGTAAAAAATCTGCCCCCGCACGGTCCATCTTGTTGACAAATGCCATGCGCGGCACGTGGTACTTGTTAGCCTGTCGCCAGACCGTCTCGGACTGTGGTTCAACACCACCTACTGCGCAAAAAATGGCACAAGCACCATCTAAAACTCGTAACGATCGCTCCACTTCAATCGTAAAATCAACATGGCCAGGCGTATCAATAATATTAATACGGTGTTGCTCAAACTGCTGATCCATACCTTTCCAGAAGCAGGTGGTTGCCGCGGAGGTAATGGTAATTCCGCGCTCCTGTTCCTGTTCCATCCAGTCCATTACGGCCGCACCGTCATGCACCTCGCCAATCTTATGCGACACACCGGTATAAAATAGTACCCGTTCGGTTGTCGTTGTTTTGCCGGCATCGATATGCGCCATGATCCCGATATTACGATATCGCTCAATTGGCGTTAGACGTGCCATGGTATTACTTCTTTATCTAATTGGGTTTACCAGCGGTAGTGAGAAAATGCCTTGTTGGCTTCCGCCATTTTCAGAGTATCTTCCCTCTTCTTAATTGCTGCCCCTTTGCTTTCCGAGGCATCCATCAGTTCACCTGCCAGCTTATTAATCATCGATTTCTCACCGCGCTTACGTGCAGAATCTACGATCCAGCGCATCGCTAATGCAGATTGACGCACCGCCCGTACTTCAACCGGGACCTGATACGTTGCACCACCAACTCGCCGGGACTTCACTTCCACCGGAGGTCTTACATTATTCAATGCCTCTATGAAGACGTCTAATCCGTCTTTGCCTTTTTTATTGGTGATTTCGTCAATCGCTTTATAGACAATTTTTTCCGCAGTGGATTTCTTACCGTCCAGCATCAGAATGTTGACGAATTTTGCGATTTGATCGTTACCATACTTTGGATCTGGCAACACATCGCGTTTAGGGACTTCTCTACGTCTGGGCATGTTATCTGCTTGGCTCGCTAGGGGTTGTAGTTATGACTTTTGTCTTTTGGCACCGTATTTTGAACGGCCCTGTTTTCGATTTTGTACTCCTTGTGTGTCCAGGCTTCCTCGCACCGTGTGGTAGCGCACTCCCGGCAGATCCTTAACACGGCCACCACGAATTAACACGACGGAGTGTTCCTGCAGGTTATGACCTTCTCCACCAATATAGGAAGATACTTCAAAGCCGTTGGTCAAGCGCACGCGCGCGACCTTGCGCAAAGCAGAATTCGGCTTTTTCGGGGTCGTGGTATAGACACGGGTACACACACCACGCTTTTGTGGGCAAGCATCTAACGCAGGCACATTGCTTTTATACATCTTTCGCTTACGCGGGTTGCGAACTAGCTGGTTAACGGTTGCCATATTATTTTTCTCCGGCACAAAATAAACGACAGGCCGATCGTTCGCTCGGCCTGTCGCAGGGTGGACGGATTTTAGGAGTTGGGCTGTATGCTGTCAAGCGACTACCCTCTCCATCAACATTATGAATTTACAGCACTATCGGCTTCGTCAGCGCTGTTTCCTTCACTTTCCTCAGAAACCTCTTCGGCCGTTACCGCTTCTTCCGGCATTTCCAGCTGCAAACCCTGGCGCGCCTTGCGCCGTTCAGCATGATAGGTAAGACCTGTTCCCGCAGGAATCAGACGTCCAACGATAACATTTTCCTTAAGTCCTCTAAGGTGATCGCTGGACCCACGAACCGCCGATTCGGTCAGAACACGGGTCGTTTCCTGGAATGATGCAGCAGAAATGAAGGACTCCGTAACCAGCGACGCCTTGGTGATTCCCAGCAATACAGGATCATAGGTTGCGGCCGTCTTTTTCTTGCTTTCCATATGCTCATTGAGTTCGTAAATGGTTGCACGTTCTACCTGCTCACCTCGTAACAGCAGCGTGTCTCCAGGAGTGGCGATCTCAACTTTACGCAACATTTGTCGAATAATTACCTCGATGTGCTTGTCATTGATTTTCACACCCTGCAGACGGTATACGTCCTGAATTTCCTGAACCAGATATTCAGCCAACGCACTTACACCCAGCAGTCGCAAAATATCATGCGGATTAGGTTCGCCATCGACTACCACTTCGCCCTTTTCCACATGCTCACCTTCAAATACATCGACATGACGCCATTTTGGAATTAACTCTTCGACGGTTTCGCCATCCTCCATGGTGATAACCAGGCGTTGTTTGCCTTTGGTATCTTTACCGAAGCTGATGGTTCCCGAAGCTTGCGCCAGGACAGCCGACTCTTTCGGTTTGCGCGCTTCAAACAGATCAGCAACCCTTGGTAGACCACCCGTAATATCACGGGTTTTGGAAGACTCCTGCGGGATACGGGCAATTACATCACCGACACCAACCTTGGCACCATCGCTAAGACTGACAATTGCGCCAGCAGGCAAGGTGTATTGAGCGGGGAAATCAGAATCAGGCAGGGTAAGCTCCCCACCTTTATCGTCCACCAGTCGAACCATGGGGCGCAAATCTTTGCCTGCGCTGGGTCGGCTTTTAGGATCCGAGATAATCGTGGAACTCAAGCCGGTCACTTCATCGACATGTTTGTTTACCGTAACCCCATCCTCAAAATCCACGAGCGTAACGCTTCCGGCAACTTCCGAAATAATGGGGTGGGTATGTGGATCCCAGTTCGCAATAACTTGACCGGCCTCTACCATATCGCCATCGTTTACTGAAATCGATGCACCATAAGGTACTTTGTAGCGCTCCCGCTCACGATTGTGTTCATCCACCAAACCCAGCTCACCGGATCGTGATGCTGCGACGTTATGACCATCATGATGTTTAACCAACTTTATATTATGCAGACGAATTTTACCGTTGGCCTTGGTAGCAATACTGTTCGTTGATGCTGCACGGCTTGCCGCCCCGCCAATATGGAAGGTACGCATGGTTAACTGAGTGCCGGGCTCACCAATGGACTGCGCTGCCATGACGCCCACTGCTTCACCCATATTAATTAAATGTCCACGTGCCAGATCCCGCCCGTAACACATTGAGCAAACACCGTATCGCGTATCGCAGGTAATCGGCGTTCGCACCAGCATTTCGTCAACGGCAAGTTCCTCGAAGCGTGCGACCCATGCTTCGTCCAGCAAGGTACCAGCCGGAATTACAACTTGCTTACCTTTTGCATCAAGTACATCTTTCGCAACGACACGACCCAATACGCGTTCCCTCAAAGGCTCAACAACATCGCCGCCTTCAATGATCGGGTTCATGATAATTCCGTTTTTTGTTCCGCAATCAAAATCGGTGATCACCAGATCCTGCGCAACATCAACCAATCGACGAGTCAGGTAACCCGAGTTGGCTGTTTTCAACGCGGTATCGGCCAGGCCTTTACGTGCGCCGTGAGTCGAAATGAAGTACTGCAACACATTCAATCCTTCACGGAAATTAGCAGTAATTGGAGTTTCGATAATTGATCCGTCCGGCTTCGCCATGAGTCCGCGCATTCCCGCAAGTTGTCGAATCTGCGCTGCAGATCCCCTTGCACCGGAATCGGCCATCATGAAAATTGAGTTAAATGAAGGCTGGGTCACTGTATTGCCTTCTGAATCCTGGACCTGTTCCTTGCCCAGTTTTTCCATCATCGCCTTGGCCACCTTCTCATTGGTATGCGACCAGATATCGACGACCTTATTGTAGCGTTCACCCTTGGTGACAAGACCTGACGCATACTGTTCTTCGATGTCCTTCACTTCCTTTTCAGCAGAATTGAGGATGCCTTCCTTTTCTGCAGGAACAACCATGTCATCTGCACAGAATGAAACACCCGCACGGGTTGCAAACTGAAATCCGGTATACATCAGTTGGTCAGCAAAGATCACCGTGTCCTTCAAACCAACATTGCGATAGCACTCGTTTATCAAACTCGAGATTGCGCGCTTGTTTAGGTCCTGATTAACCAATTCAAACGGTAATCCATCCGGCAGAATCTGCAGCAACAAAGCCCGCCCTACGGTTGAATCAATGATTTTGGTTTCTTCTACCAACTCATTGTTATCATTGTAGAGTTTCTGTTTTACTCGCATTTTTATTTTTGCATGCAGCTCAACCGCATCGGTTTCAAATGCGCGTCGCACCTCATCAACGTCCGCAAACACCATTCCCTCACCGCGCGCGTTTACCTGCTCTCGTGTCATAAAATAAAGACCCAGCACGATATCCTGCGAAGGCACGATGATGGGTTCTCCATTTGCCGGCGAGAGAATATTATTGGTCGACATCATCAATGCGCGACCTTCCAACTGCGCCTCAATAGACAACGGAACATGCACTGCCATCTGGTCACCGTCAAAGTCAGCGTTAAATGCTGAACATACCAATGGGTGCAACTGAATGGCCTTACCTTCGATCAGGACAGGCTCAAAACACTGAATACCCAAACGGTGCAATGTAGGCGCACGGTTAAGCATGACCGGATGCTCACGAATTACTTCCTCGAGGATATCCCAAACTTCTGCGCCTTCACGTTCTACAATTTTCTTGCATGCCTTAATCGTGGGCGCAATGCCTCGCAACATCAGCTTGCTAAATACGAATGGCTTGAATAATTCCAGCGCCATCTTTTTGGGTAATCCGCATTGATGCAGACGCAAGGTTGGACCACACACGATGACGGAACGTCCAGAGTAATCTACACGCTTACCCAGCAGGTTTTGACGAAAACGTCCCTGCTTGCCTTTGATCATATCGGCCAGAGACTTCAACGGACGCTTGTTCGTTCCGGTAATGGCACGTCCACGTCGGCCGTTATCCAGCAGCGCATCGACTGATTCCTGCAGCATGCGTTTTTCGTTACGCACGATGATATCGGGCGCATTCAGTTCCAACAGACGCTTGAGTCGATTATTACGGTTAATCACCCGGCGATATAGATCGTTCAGATCCGAGGTCGCGAAACGGCCACCATCGAGTGGGACCAGGGGGCGTAAATCCGGCGGTAGTACCGGCAACACGGTCAACACCATCCATTCAGGCTTATTTCCGGACTCCAGCAAATACTCTACCAGCTTAAGCCGCTTGGACAGACGCTTCAGTTTGGCTTCAGAGCGGGTATTTTCGATTTCTTCGCGCAAATCTATTGCCTGCGATTTCAAATCGACCTGCAGCATCAACTCATAAATAGCCTCGGCGCCCATGGAGGCACGAAATTCGTCGCCATGTTGTTCAATGGCATCGAGATAGGCTTCTTCTGTCAGTAACTGCTTGACCTCCAGTGTGGTCATTCCGGAATCGATTACGACAAACGCTTCAAAATAAAGAATGCGCTCAATTTCGCGCAACGTCATATCCAACAACAGGCCAATACGGGACGGAAGTGATTTCAGAAACCAGATATGCGCAACCGGACAGGCCAACTCAATGTGACCCATGCGTTCACGACGTACTTTGGTTTGCGTTACTTCAACACCGCACTTCTCACACACTACGCCGCGATGCTTCAGTCGCTTGTACTTGCCACAGAGGCATTCGTAATCCTTGATCGGACCAAATATCTTTGCACAAAACAGTCCATCACGTTCAGGCTTAAAGGTACGATAGTTGATCGTTTCCGGTTTTTTCACTTCCCCAAACGACCATGACCGAATCATGTCTGGTGAAGCCAGTCCGATCTTAATGGAGTCGAAATCCTCGACGTGTCCTTGCTGCTTTAATAAATTTAATAGGTCTTTCATCGCGTCTCCTGCTGGGTGTACGCAAATAACAATTCAAAAATCATTCAGGCTGTCCAACAAACTCTAATTATTTTGTTCCAGCTCTATATTAATTCCTAGCGAACGAATTTCTTTCATCAATACGTTAAAGGATTCCGGCATGCCAGCTTCCATTTGATGGTCGTTGTCGACAATATTTTTGTACATCTTGTTACGACCAGAAACATCGTCCGATTTTACAGTAAGCATTTCCTGCAGCGTGTAGGAAGCACCATAGGCTTCCAGCGCCCAGACCTCCATCTCGCCAAATCGCTGACCGCCAAACTGCGCCTTTCCACCCAGCGGCTGCTGGGTAACGAGGCTATATGGCCCAGTCGAACGAGCATGCATCTTGTCGTCAACCAAATGATTGAGTTTTAACATGTGCATGTAGCCAACAGTGACTCTGCGTTTAAACTCATTACCAGTACGGCCATCAATCAGCTTCATCTGTCCGTCGTCTGGCAAATCGGCCAACCTCAGCATGCGTTTGATTTCGCCCTCATTGGCACCATCAAATACCGGCGTCGCCATTGGCACACCATTTTGCAGATTCGTCGACAGCGTCATGATTTCTGCATCACTGAACTGTTTCAGGTCTACTGCCTTGCCTTCATCCTGATTGTAGATTTCGTCCAGGAATTTACGTAATTCAGTGACCGTGCCATTGGCTTCAAGCATGCCTCTGATTTTGAGTCCCAGCCCCTTGGCGGCCCATCCCAGATGGGTTTCCAGAACCTGTCCCACGTTCATTCGTGAAGGAACACCCAAAGGATTGAGCACGATATCTACCGGCCGACCATCTTCCATATAGGGCATGTCCTCGACGGGCACGATCATGGAGACGACACCTTTATTTCCATGACGTCCGGCCATCTTGTCACCCGGTTGCATACGACGTTTGACTGCCAGATAAACCTTCACCATCTTCAATACACCTGGCGCAAGATCATCACCCGCTGTGATCTTATCTTTCTGTTCAATGAGTCGCTGCTCAAACGCTTCGCGCTGATCGGTTAATCGTTTCGACAACTGCTCGAGTTTCTCGTTTACGCTTTCGTCACGCACACGAATCTCAAACCAGCGATCGCGTGAAACTTTTTCAAGATAGGATGGAGTGACTTTCTCACCTGATTTGAGTCCTTCCGGACCACCCTCGGCAACCTTGTTGGTTATCAGTCGTTGTACTCGATTAAAAATATCCTCTTCGTAGATACGCAGCTGATCACTCAGGTCTTTTTTCACCTGCTCGATTTCTGCTTCTTCAATCTGCAACGCGCGACGATCCTTTTCGACGCCATCACGCGTAAATACACGCACATCAATAACTGTCCCTTCCATTCCAGAAGGCACGCGCAATGAAGTATCTTTAACGTCCGAAGCTTTTTCACCGAAAATGGCGCGCAGTAGTTTTTCTTCCGGCGTTAATTGAGTTTCACCTTTTGGAGTGACCTTGCCGACCAGAATGTCACCGGGTTTCACTTCTGCCCCGACATACACAATTCCGGAATCATCCAGTTTAGCCAACAGGCTTTCACTTACATTGGGAATATCCGCAGTGATTTCTTCTGCGCCCAACTTGGTGTCACGGGCAACACAACTGAGTTCCTCAATATGAATCGTGGTGAATCGATCTTCTTCTACCACTCTTTCTGAGATAAGAATTGAATCCTCAAAGTTGTAACCGTTCCAGGGCATAAACGCCACCAGCATATTCTGACCTAGTGCGAGCTCACCCAAATCTGTTGAAGGACCATCGGCCAGTGCATCGCCGCGGGCTATGACATCACCAGGATTGACCAATGGGCGCTGATTAATGCAGGTGTTCTGGTTGGAGCGCGTGTACTTGGTTAAAGAATAGATATCAACACCTGCTTCACCCACCTGAGTTTCCTCATCACTCACGCGAACAACAACACGACCGGCATCTACACTATCCACAACACCGCCACGTTTTGCGACAACTGCAGCCCCTGAGTCAATCGCTAACGCACGCTCAATTCCGGTTCCTACAACAGGCTTCTCCGCTCGTAGGGTTGGAACAGCCTGGCGTTGCATGTTGGAGCCCATCAATGCGCGGTTCGCATCATCGTGCTCAAGAAACGGGATCAGTGACGCCGCGACCGATACGATCTGTTTCGGCGACACATCCATGTATTCGACTTTATCCGGGGTTGCCAGAGTAAATTCATTCAGATGCCGACACGACACCAACTCATCAATCAAGGCGCCCTTGTCATCCAGACTGGCATTGGCCTGGGCAATGACATACTGGCTTTCCTCAATTGCAGAAAGATAATCTATCTTGTCCGTTGCCTTTCCTTTTGTAACCTTTCGATACGGCGTTTCGAGAAATCCGTATTCGTTGGTTCGCGCATAAATCGCCAGCGAATTGATCAGACCAATATTGGGGCCTTCCGGTGTTTCAATCGGACAAACACGACCATAATGGGTTGGATGCACGTCGCGCACTTCAAATCCTGCGCGCTCCCGCGTTAAACCACCCGGGCCAAGTGCTGAAATACGGCGTTTATGAGTGACCTCGGAAAGCGGATTATTCTGATCCATGAACTGTGATAACTGGCTGGAACCAAAAAATTCCTTAATCGCTGCAGCGACTGGCTTGGCATTTATCATGTCCTGCGGCATAAGTCCTTCTGATTCGGCGAGGGTAAGTCGCTCCTTAACCGCACGTTCAACCCGCACCAGACCGACTCGAAAAACATTTTCCGCCATCTCACCCACGCATCGTATGCGACGATTTCCAAGATGGTCGATATCGTCAACCATGCCATTACCGTTTCGAATATCGATCAGTACACGCATCGCATCCAGAATATCGTCCTTGCTTAAGGTGCCTTCCCCGGTAATTTCATTGCGACCAAGGCGTCGATTGAATTTCATTCTGCCTACAGGTGAAAGATCATAACGATCCGCAGAGAAAAACAGATTGTTAAACAGTGACTGAGCTGCTTCCTTGGTGGGCGGCTCTCCTGGGCGCATCATTCGATAGATTTCTACCTGCGCTTCCAGTTCGGTAGTGGTTGAATCAATCGTCAGAGTTTGCGATATATAAGGTCCACGATCAATTTCGTTAGTGTACAGAATTTCGAACTCCTTAATTCCGCATTCGGCAAGCTTTTCGACATTTTCCTCGACCAGTTCTTCGTTGGCATGAAAAATTAATTCACCGGTTTCTTGGTCAACAACATCATGCGAAATTACTTTGCCAAACAAAAATTCCGCTGGAACTACCATGGTTTTCAGCTTTGAATTTTCCAGCTGGCGAACATGACGCATCGTAATTCGTCGACCCGCCTCTACCAGTACTGCCCCATCTACCTCAATATCAAATGCCGCGACTTCACCACGCAAACGTTCGGCAATTAATTTAAGCTCAAAACCCTTACGCGAGATCTTGATCTTCTGCGTATCGAAAAACATCGATAGAATTTCTTGAGTTTCATAGCCCAACGCACGTAACAGGATTGTGGCTGGAAGCTTGCGGCGGCGATCAATGCGCACGAACAGACAATCCTTGGGATCGAATTCCATATCCAGCCATGAACCACGATAAGGAATGATTCGTGCGGAATAGAGCAATTTCCCGGATGAATGCGTCTTGCCTTTATCGTGATCGAAAAAGACACCTGGCGAGCGATGTAACTGAGAAACAATGACTCGCTCCGTTCCATTGATAACAAAGGTACCGGTGTCGGTCATCAAGGGAAGTTCACCCATGTAAACTTCCTGCTCCTTAACATCTTTTACTTTCTTCTGACTGGCAGGTGCCTCTTTATCATAAATAACCAGTCTCACAGTAACCCGCAAAGGAGCAGCGTAGGTTAGGCCACGCAATTGGCATTCTTTTACATCAAATACTGGTGTTCCCAACCGGTAACTCACGTATTCAAGAATCACATTACCGGAATAGCTTTCGATAGGGAAAACAGAATTAAACGCACTGTGCAATCCAGTATCGGTTCGTTCGTCACCCGCAGCATCGAGTTGCAGAAATAGACGATAGGACGCCAACTGAATCTGAAGCATGTACGGCACTTCAAGGATTTGTGGGCGCTTACCGAAATCTTTACGGACTCTTTTCTTTTCGGTGAAACTGTATTGCATTTAGCCTCCTAATTTGCCGGCTGAATATAAAATTAAATTTGGTACCCTACGTCAGGTCAGTGGTTTCGACCTTCAATTCGAACACCACTCCTGAAATAACGCAAAAAAAGCCACGCAAAAACACACACTGTGGTTTTACCCACAATGTGTGAATTCAACGTTTTGTTTCCGCACGTATAACGCGAAAAATTACTTAAGCTCTACCGCAGCTCCTGCCTCTTCGAGCTGCTTCTTAATGTCTTCTGCTTCATCTTTCGCAGCGCCTTCTTTTATTGTCGACGGCGCACCTTCAACCATTTCTTTCGCTTCCTTCAGACCCAGGCCAGTAACTGCGCGAACCACTTTAATTACTGCAACCTTATTGCCACCAAAGCTGGACATGACAACGTCAAATTCATCCTTTTCGGCAGCCGCTTCACCACCGGCATCACCACCGGCGACTGGCGCGGCGGCTACTGCCGCCGCAGCAGACACACCAAATTTTTCTTCCATCGCAGAAATCAGGTCAACGACTTCCATTACGGTCATGTTGGAAATAGTTTCTAAAATTTCTTCTGTTGATACAGCCATTTCTAAATACTCCTAAAAAAATAAAACCTTTAAATGTAACTAATTTTAAGCTTGCTTCTGGTCGCGTACGGCAGCCACGGTGCGCACCATTTTCGCGTGCGGCTCGGCGAGCGTTCGAACAAATTTCTCGACCGGCGCCTTCATTACTGCCATCAACATACTAATTGCCTGTTCCTTATTCGGAAGCTTGGCCAAACGTCCCAGTTCGGATGGTTCCAGTAACTGCCCACCGATCGAGATCAATTTAACTTTCAGCAATTCGTGATCTGTACTGAAGTCTTTCAAGAGGCGTGCTGCGGAACCTGGATCTTCCTGTGAAAAAGCAAGCAATAAAGGACCTACCAGCCCTTCGCGCATGCACTCGTACTCAGTATCCTCCAAAGCACGTTTCGCAAGAGTATTTTTTACGACCCTCAAGTACACGCCACCTTGACGCGCCTTTGACCGCAGTTCCGTCATTTCATCAACACAGAGCCCTCTATACTCGGCCGCAACGGCCGAATGTGCTTCAGCAGCAACCGCAGCAACCTCTGAGACAATCGTCTTTTTGTCTTCCATGCTCAGTGCCACAGTTAGTTCTCCTAAGTTGTTCCTCACTTACCGAGAGACAAGACTCTCTTTGAAGCTCGGAAGTTACGTTTTGTCAGCAATCTCTTGCCAACATTAATTACAGCGATCCAACTCGGGAGATGCCTGGTCAATCAGGTTTCTCTTTTTATTGGAGCCACCGTCTGCGCAGGAACATTAAGCAAATCAAGTTCGCACCTGCGGTCTTTGACGGCCGTTCGGGTTTCCCCGAATCAGCCCAAAGTCTTTCATTGGCACAACACTGTGCCAGATTTAATTTTCCCTATACCAACGCCGCTTGATCTACCTGTACACCTGCGCCCATGGTAGAAGAAACAACCACTTTCTTTAGATAAATGCCTTTTGCAGAAGATGGCTTTGATTTAATCAGATCTGCAATCAATGCCTGCAAATTTTCAACCAGCTTGTCGGCATCAAAATCTACTTTACCGATGCTGCAATGAACAATTCCTGTTTTGTCTGCGCGGTACCGGACCTGTCCGGCCTTGGCATTGGTTACTGCGCCACTTACATCAGGCGTTACCGTACCCACCTTCGGATTAGGCATTAATCCGCGTGGTCCCAGAATCTGGCCCAGCTGACCTACCACCCGCATTGCATCCGGGCTCGCGATCACGACATCGAAATTGAGTTCACCCTTCTTGATCGTATCCGCCAGATCTTCAAAACCGACAATATCGGCGCCGGCTTCTTCTGCAGCCTTGGCCTGCTCACCCTGAGCAAACACAGCAACTCGTACGGTTTTACCTGTGCCATTGGGAAGCACCGTAGATCCTCGTACGACCTGGTCTGACTTGCGCGGATCAACTCCCAGATTTACCGCCACATCGACGGATTCGGCAAACTTTGCACGCGCGTTATCAATAATTAACTGCATGGCTGCATTCGGCTCATACGCCTTTCCAAGCTCCACGTTTGCGCGCGCCTGTTCTATTCTCTTTCCTGCCTTGGCCATCGTTACACCCCTTCCACTTCAAGACCCATACTGCGTGCACTACCAGCAATGGTGCGCACAGCGGCATCGAGGTCTGCTGCTGTTAAATCGGGGTCCTTGGTCTTGGCAATTTCCTCCAGTTGCGTGCGGGTAACCTTGCCGACCTTATTGGTATTCGGAGTTCCGCTTCCTTTCGCAACCCCAGCGGCCTTCTTCAACAAAATTGAAGCCGGCGGCGTTTTCATAATGAACGTGAAACTACGATCGTTGTAGACAGTAATTACTACGGGAACGGGCATGCTTTTTTCAAGGCTCTGTGTCTGCGCGTTAAACGCCTTACAGAATTCCATGATATTTACACCATGCTGACCGAGCGCAGGGCCAACGGGCGGACTAGGATTTGCATCCTGCGCGGGAACTTGAAGCTTGATATAAGCTTCGATCTTCTTTGCCATGTTTATTCTCCTAACGGGTGCAAACGCAACTGGCTCAACCGTCCGGCTGCTCCCCGTGAAATTATTTAGCTACAAAATCTTTCGAACTACAAACGCCTTAAATAAAAACTGTACCAACCTATTTATGCGCATAACGTAAGAGTTGAGGACTAAGATATAAAAATTTTGAAAAAGTGCAGTTTACAGTAATGTAAAAGAGCATATTAACTAAATTTTTAACGCCGCTATAACCTCTTATGTTATTCGCATTAGCCTTTTTCGACCTGGCCAAACTCCAGCTCCACCGGAGTAGAACGACCGAATATCTGAACCGCTACCAGCATGCGGCTCTTCTCATAATTGACTTCTTCAACAACACCATTGAAATCATTGAAAGGGCCATCGGTAACACGTACCACCTCGCCTGGCTCAAACAGAACCTTCGGCCGAGGCTTATCGACACCTTCCTGAATACGCTGCAATATCGCATCCGCTTCCTTGTCCGGAATGGGCGCCGGCTTATCTGTCGTGCCCCCAATAAATCCAAGTACCTTGGGTGCATCTTTCACTAGGTGCCATGATTCGTCATCCATTTCCATCTGCACAAGAACGTAGCCTGGGAAAAATTTACGCTCACTGCGCTTTTTCTGTCCCTCGCGCATTTCAACCACTTCTTCCATAGGCACCAGGATTTCACCAAATTTATCTTCCATGCCAAAACGCTGAATTCGTTCCAGCAGGGATCGCTTGACCTGATTTTCAAAGCCGGAATACGCGTGGACTACATACCATCTCAGTGACATACCGATCGTAACCCTCGCTTACCCAATGACCATTTGCATGGCCCATGCCAACAGCATGTCCAGCAACCATAAAAAGATACCAACCAACAACACCATCACCAGGACAACAGCCGTTGTCTGTAAGGTTTCGGTTCGAGATGGCCATACCATCTTTCGAACTTCCACACGGGCAGACTGCATAAAACCGGATAATGACCGTCCTTTTGTAGTGGTTAAAGCAATCCCGCCTGCTATTATCACAAATAACAGCAGTCCAAGCACGCGGTACAATTGGGGCTGATCAGCGAAATAGTAAAATCCCGTTAATCCAGCACCAAATACCAATGCCGCAACGCCAAGCTTGGCAACATCCAAGCTGGAATTTGTCTGTTCAGCCGATTCGGCCATTTGTATTCTTACCTCTAATTCAATTCTGCCATTACTGGCAGGCCAGGAGGGACTTGAACCCCCAACCTACGGTTTTGGAGACCGTCGCTCTGCCAATTGAGCTACTGGCCTATTCTTTGCCCAAAGTACCGCTACTCAACAATTTTCGCAACGACGCCGGCACCGACCGTGCGCCCACCTTCGCGGATCGCAAAGCGTAAGCCTTCTTCCATCGCAATCGGGGCAATCATCGATACCGTCATCTTCACATTATCGCCCGGCATCACCATCTCCACGCCCTCTGGCA
>CAJIBE010000010.1_pt1 | contig 16002 bp, 13 predicted proteins | sample 9199301 | NCBI WGS metagenome assembly CAJIBE01 (sample SAMEA7708291, study PRJEB35096) | sediment metagenome | biome: marine neritic benthic zone biome [ENVO:01000025]; feature: sediment [ENVO:00002007]; material: shallow marine sediment [ENVO:03000034] sea grass bed [ENVO_01000059] ... | reverse complement strand
CGAGAAGCGATTGCCCAAATATCTTTCAATTAGTATGAATTTCGGATCAAGTCCAGAATGACGGTGTGCATGGCTGTGCCATAGTGGACGGCTGGATTCCCGCCTTCGCGGGAATGACGAGATAAGGTCGCTTCGTGCTGACGACGATATGGTTTCGTGCTAACCACGGTATGGCGTTGTATAGCAGGAGTGGCGATTAGCTAGCCAGGCAGCAGTAAGCCACTAATTAACACCTCTATACATTTTTCCATAACTTGTTCGCTAATTTCTCCTCGTTCTATGGATGAACTGCATAAATTAGCCGCAGCGATTGGTTTCGGTGAGCGCCTCTGAAATAAATCCAGAGCAGGGCCACCTGCATTTGTTATATCTTTTACTACCAACGGGCTCAGCATGCCTGCGGTTTCCAAAACAGGGCACTGTGCAACATTGTGTATTGCCGTCAGCAGTTTTGGGCCGATGAACTGAGGCGGCATTCTGCCTGTATTTTGCGCAAGAAATCGCTCTGCGGTGTCTGTGTAGAAATCAAGAAAAGGGTTATCTTTTCGAAACATCATAAATGCGTTATGCACTTTTACGTATGCTGTGAGTTTGTCGTTATCTCGTTGAACCCATACTTCGCGACCAATTGCGTAGGATTCCTCAGGCAGGGCCAATTTCTCCGGTGCAAATATTAAAAAGTCGGCATCGCACCAGATTACGGTGTTATAGCCCTGTTCCAAATAGGCTTTTATTGCACAAAGCCGTGCAAGGTCAGTAGCAATGACGATCTGCTTTGCTGTTTTTTTTACAAGTGATGGAGCCGCGTAGTCAAACAGTTCATCACCGATAAATTGGTATTCCAGATTATTCAGTTCTGCCCAGTACTTGACCGATTCAATACAGGTCGATATCCAGGGATAGGGTAGAGGTTGTCGATGAGACTGAATTACCAGCGCTTTAGTCATTTAAGTACGATGAAGGCGACGAGTAGAACTCCAGTAACATATACAAACGGGTAGAGTCAGCGTGCATAGTGGCCTATCAACTCTGCAAGTTCATTTCGTTCAATATTTTGCATACGCTTTACCTACACATTAATCAGAATGACAAAAGACGGAATAATGAATGTTGAAACGAGAAAGGCATCGAAAAAGTTATGTAACTTAATTTAGTCAGTTCTTTCGAGATTGCAAAATTAAATGCGATTAAAATTATAATTTCATGCCGGCCAGATCGATGCGTTTTCCGTAATCTTTAAGGAAAAATGTAAACCAGGAAACCATCATAAATAATGCAACTATGATAAATACATACACTTTATAGTAGAGGTTCCTTCTTTTATTTACAGGTCCTTCAGTAATGTGTCCTCTGCATCTTCGACAATCTTCCAGCCTCTATTTTCAAATGGAGCAGCTGCCGATTCATCAAATTTACCAGCCACCCAGACTTCTTTGCCCTTAACTTTTTTGGTTTTTTGCAGCTCAGCTTCAAAATTATTCAAAAATGATTCTAGTTTTTTCGTCCAGAAAACATAATCTACCGGCGCCAGCAGTACAATCACGCCATCTTCTCGTTCAAGGAATAATGCGTTTTTGATTGTGCGAATGGACTCGGCCTTTTGTACATGATGATGGTATGCCTCCATCATTTGAGACATGGTTCGGTAATAGCGCGCGACCGAAGTCTCATTTGCCCGATTGGCAACTTTGATAAAGTTATCGCGACCATGAATATCATTCATAGACTCCAGTTCACCGACAAGTATTGTTTCTTCGTATGGATCATAGGTGTAGTTGTCGAGAAAGGCCTCAGCGAGATCAGGAGAAACGCCCATGGCATCGAGTTTCTTTCGATTGATTTTATCCAGTTTACCGGGAGGGTTGTCTCGAACCAGTTCTTTCATGGCTTTTGTGGTACCTGTAACTCTCGCAGCGGTGATCACGGTAGAATCGATTGCAGCCATTGCCGCACGTGGAACAATTCCACCAGCCACAGCTGACCGCGAAATTTTACCAAGCCACTCGCGCGCAAACTCGTTATCAGTGTAGGGATTGATATTGAGTTCGTGTGCAAACTGACGTTTTGCAACGTCATAACCTAATACGACTGCAGCCGCATTGTCCTGGTCCGGGTCGTCGCTGACAAATGCTCGTCCAATGTTACTGAACATCTGGCCTAGCCCTTTAGCGGCAGACTTGGTCGTCTCAACGGGCTCGGTTACCAATGCCTTGGCGCCTTTGACCGGCGCCTTCAATCCGGTTGTCAGCGCTTCCCCGAATATTTCCTGACGATCCATTTCTTCCATAACACTAATTGCGCGAAATTCATCAATTCTCATGTGCAATTCACCAGTCCCTTCCGCTTCGATCTCGCCATACTCGGAAGTAAATGTATATAAATTAATAAGACCGTCATTAATAACTGCGTCATCAATTTGATAATTGCTACCCTTGATTTGAGTATCAGAAAGTATGTTACTGGCTTTCAACTGCAGAGGAATTTGTATAAACGAGTTTTCGCTGTAGGCGGTAAGAGTAAACGAAATAAACACAACTACACTGATTAAATAAATTATTTTCTTGCTTGTTCTATTCATATTATGGCCCTAATTAAAATTAAGTTTTTGACTCGCAATTTACAAATTCTTTTGTACTGCTTCAACATTATCAGGTTTTTCTATTTCTGAGCCCGGTTCCTCAAATCCGACCGGATCGAGTTCTTCACCGCCGGAACTTGCAAATACCACGTCAACAGTAATCAGATCGACTTCTAATACAACCGGTTCGCCTAATTCCTTTTCAAGGTGGGTCTGGAACAAATCCGTTGCCCTTTGTAATCTGACATCGAGAGGCTCCGTGATACCTTCAATTTCTTTAGGCCTTGGCGTGATACCATCGATATCTACACTCAGGATATCACCTTCATAATTGACATGAATGCCATCAACTCGGCCTTGTCCGGTAAACATATGTGGATACTTCTGTGGCAGTGTCGCCATGAGTGAAAGAACTTCACTTTTTACCGTAAGCTTGAACAGTGCCCTTTCCAAAGGATCTATAATTAATACGGAAAGTATTACAATACTAATCAGTGCTACGCCGGCCTTTTTCCACTGACCATAGCCCTGACTTAACAGTATCAAGGATGCGACAAATACGATTCCCACCAGGTTAGTTAGAAAAAGAATAAAAGATCCTTTGGCGATATCGACACCACCCGAATAATGGCCCAGCTCTGTCAGCGAAAGACCGACTTCAGAGGACGCCAGGCGTCCATACGCCAGACCGATTCCGGTTACAGTAAGGGGCGGCACCAGTGCGACCGCGATAGCCACACCCGCTATTGAGTTAATAATGCTTTTTCGTGTGTAGGAAAATGCGGCCGCCGCTCCTGCTGCTATGGCGACGCCAAGATCAAGCAGAGTAGGGGAAGTACGACTTAATATTTCTGTGCCCGCGATACGTAATCCGATCACGCGAGTGCTTAAATACGAAAAGAGTATAACCAGCACTACACCAGAAAGAATGGTAAGTATCGAGCGACGTGCCAATCGAAAGTCGATTACAACAGTGCTGTAGGCCAGACTGATAATGGGTGCCATTAATGGGGCAATGATCATTGCACCGATAATCGCGGGGGCACTGTTTTGCAATAAACCAAATGTTGCGATCAGGGTAGCCAGTAACATCATCAGGAAGAAGCCAAATGAAGGAATAGAAGCGCCAACCATAATTTCAGACAGCTCCTTGTTCGGTAATGCTTCTTCTACATAAGGCTTCCAGCCCGCCGTCACTTTCTGTAGGTATTCCTTACAATATTTTGAAAATTTATTGCTTGGCATTCTTATTATTTTTGTGATTCGTACTTGATGATAGGGCTCAATGGATCCTCGAAAACCAGTATATTGCTAACGTAGTAACAAACTAATTCTGACTCACGTAATCCTCATTTCAAGTTAATTATGATATAAGTGTATTAATATTTTAAAAATAAGAATAATTCATGCGCTTCAGAATACCCATAATTTTTCTACTGTTAATTTTCCAGACCGGTTGCGAAGAAGCCGCACCGCCACCACCACCGCTTCTGGAAATTTCCGTGGCTGATGTGGTGCAACAGGATGTACCCATCATTCTGGACATGGTTGGACAAACATTAGGATCGAGAGACATTCCGATCCGTGCAAGGGTCGACGGTACGTTGGAGAGCATTAATTTCCTGGAAGGTCGCCTCGTACAAAAAGGACAATTACTGTACACCATCGACACCCGACCGTTCGACGAAAAGGTAGTTGAAGCAAACGGCTATCTCGCAGAAGCGCGTACGATGAAAGCTAAAGCGAAAAGTGACCTTGATCGTATTCGTCCGCTTGCAGAAATTAACGCAGTTAGTCAACAGGACCTGGATTCCGCAGTCGCTGAGTTTGATGCTGCAGTAGGCGCGATGCAGGCGGCAATGGCCCAAGTTGAACAGGCTAAAATTGAATTAAGTTACACAAGTATCCACTCCCCTCTTACCGGGCGAATCGGATTATCAAAAGCGAAGGTCGGCGAGTATGTTGGGAAAGAACCTAACCCGATCGTTTTGAACTATGTTTCCCAGACGGATCCTATCAGGGTTCGATTTTCAATTAATGAAAGACAATACCTGCGGTTTGCCCGCGAATTTACTAAAGAAATTAAAAATGTAGATAAAAGAGAAGATGACTCAGAACTGGAACTGATTCTGGCAGACGGCTCCATTCACAATCACAAAGGCAAGGTGACTAGTTTTGAAGCTGCGATTGATCCTACTACTGGCACACTGACCCTGGAGGCGGATTTCCCGAATCCTGATTCAATTGTTCTTGCGGGACAATTTGCTAGAGTCCGTGCGCAAGTGCAAATTTTAAAAAATGCATTACTCGTGCCGCAGAGGGCGATCAGTGAATTACAAGGTAAATTCCAAGTCATGGTGGTTACAAATGAAAATATCATTGAAGTTCGAAAAATTACACCCGGGCCAATTCATAATAATTTGCGTGTAATAGAAGAAGGATTAAAACCGGGTGAAAATATAGCAACAGAAGGTCTATTGCGGTTACGTAATGGCATGAAAATCATTCCGAAAAAACCCGAATTAGTAAAGTAAAAAGAAAGTTTATTATCTGATCGTTCAGCAAAAGAGAGATTAGCAGTGGCCGAATTTTTTGTTCGTAGACCCATCGTAGCAATGGTCATTGCGATTATCATTGTGATTCTGGGGATCGTTGCGCTCGGACGATTACCTATCGCTCAATATCCTGAAATTACTCCACCGCAAGTATCGGTAACTGCTACATATACCGGGGCAAGCGCCGTTAATGTCGAACAGTCAGTGGCGACTCCCATCGAGCAAAAAGTTAACGGCGTTGAAGACATGATTTATATGCGTTCGATTAATTCGAACGATGGCAAATTGAATTTACAAGTTTCTTTTGAAGTAGGGACCGACCTGGACCAGGCGAACGTTCTTACACAAAATCGTGTGTCCGAAGCCCAAGCAAGTTTGCCTGAAGAGGTAACGCGGCTAGGTGTGACAGTCAAGAAGAAACTCTCGTTTCCATTGCTAATGATTACCATTATTTCGCCAAATGGAACATACGATGAGGAGTTCTTAAACAACTATTCATCGATAAACATTGTCGATGAATTATCGCGTATCCAAGGCGTAGGACAAGTAGAGGTGTTCGGTGGTACGGCAACTGACTATGCCATGCGTGTCTGGATTCGACCAGATCAATTAGCCAAGTTAAATTTGACAGTTCCAGATATCACCAACGCTATTAACGATCAAAATGTCTTGGTGGCTGCTGGGCAGATAGGCGGCGAACCAGCCCCGCCGGGAAACGAATTCACCTATACGGTGCAAACGGAAGGACGATTTAAGACCGCAGAGGAGTTTGGCGAAGTGGTCGTTCGCTCTAATCCAGATGGTTCCCAGGTGCTTTTAAAAGATGTTGCCAGAATTGAACTAGGTTCACAGGCTTATTTGGTTAAAGCAAACCTGAATGGAGAACCCGCAGGAGTTATGCAAATTTTTCAGTTGCCGGATGCGAATGGACTTGAAGTGGCAGATCAAGTGATCGCTGCAATGACAAAAATTTCAGAGCGTTTTCCCGATGATATGGAGTATGTCATATCACTCGATACCACAAAACCAATCACCGCGGGAATCAGAGAAATTGTGGTTACATTATTTCAAGCCGTGGCTTTGGTTATTTTGGTTGTGTTTATCTTTTTGCAAAATGTAAGATCCACAATTATTCCAACACTTACTGTTCCTGTTTCACTTATTGGCACATTTGCCATCTTTCCGCTATTGGGATTTTCCATTAACACCTTATCGTTACTTGGGCTGGTATTGGCCATTGGGATTGTTGTCGATGATGCTATTGTCGTGGTAGAGACTGTTGCTGCAAAAATGGAAAAAGGGTTGGCGGCAAAAGAAGCAACGATTGCTGCAATGAAAGAAGTTTCCGGTCCTATTGTGGCTACTTCACTAGCACTGATTGCTGTGTTTGTACCGGTTGCTGCAATGAGTGGGATAACAGGACGATTGTATCAACAATTTGCTATCACCATCGCCGTCGCAGTTGCAATTTCATCAGTTAACGCACTGACATTAAGTCCTGCACTTGCAGCATCTTTGTTAAAACCACCAGGCGAACAAAAAAGTATGCTGGATAAGTTTTTTGCCTGGTACAACCGATGGTTTGAAATTACGACAAAACGATTCATGATTGCTACAGGATTTTTTACGCATCATATTGGGCGTGGAATGTTGCTATTAGTTTTAATCGTAGGCGGCGTGATGTTCTTGTTTAAGATAGTGCCGGGCGGGTTTGTTCCGGAAGAAGACCAGGGGTATGCAATGGCAGTCATTCTATTGCCTGATGGTGCATCATTACAGAGAACCAACGCAACACTTAAGCAAGTTCAGAAAATTATTTCTGAAATAGACGCCGTCGAAAATGCAGCCTTTATTGCAGGTTACAGTATCCCTACATCAACATTTCAAACAAATGCCGGTGCCGTATTTTTACAGCTAAAAGATTGGGATCAGCGACCCGACGAAAAAGATCATGCACGAGAGATAGTTCGCAGATTAAATGGTGAATTTAATAAAAAAATTGTAGAAGGAATTGCATTTGCATTTGGGCCTCCCGCTATCCCGGGACTAGGTTCAGGATCCGGATTTTCAATGATGCTGCAGGATCGTGGCGGCAACTCGCCGGCTTATCTGACGGAACAAACACAAAAATTTACTGAAGCAGCCAAGATGCGTCCTGAAATTGCAGGGGCATATACATTATTTAGATCAAATGTTCCACAAATCTTTCTTGAGATTGATGATGCAAAAGCGTTGAAGCTCGGTGTTCAGCTTTCTGATATTTATACATCGGTTGGTGCGTTTTTAGGAGGCGCTTATGTGAATGATTTCAATCGCTTTGGACGATTGTATAAAGTCTACGTACAGGCTGAACCGGAGTACCGAGCACAAAAGGAAGGAATTCGTTCATTCTATGTTCGCAACAAAGAGGGTGGCATGGTTCCACTTTCCACTATGGTAAATACCTACCCCACCGATGGGCCTGAGTTTACTAATCGATTTAATCTGTATCGAGCTGCAGAAATTGGAGGACATGCGGCTCCAGGCTATAGCTCTGCGCAGGCACTCAATGCATTACAAGAGGTTGCCGCGGAAATACTACCTGGGGATATGTCGTATTCCTGGTTCAATATGTCCTACCAGGAAAAGCAGTCAGAAGGTACTGGGACAGTGGTCTTTCTCATGGCGCTTTTATTTGTATTTCTGATTCTGGCAGCACAGTATGAAAGCTGGTCCTTGCCACTTTCGGTATTGCTGGGAACACCGATCGCAATTTTTGGTGCAATGGGTGGCCTTTGGGCATCAAGACTGATTAGTGAGAGTTATGAAAACAATGTGTTTGCGCAAATTGGTCTGGTAATGCTGATTGGCATGGCTGCTAAAAATGCCATTCTTATTGTTGAATTTGCAAGGGTAGAGTCGGAAAAAGGCAAAAACCCTGTAGATGCTGCAATGGAAGCAGCGCGCATGCGATTCCGTCCAATTTTGATGACTGCATTTTCATTTATTTTAGGCGTTGTCCCACTATTAATTGCGAGTGGTGCGGGTGCTGAAGCAAGAAAAGTAATGGGGATGACTGTATTTAGTGGAATGCTGGTAGCCACTGTAATTGGTGTTTTACTGGTTCCCGCGTTATATGTATTTGTTGAGCGCTATATTGCGGGCAATAAAGAAACCAACGCACCGAATTAGGTTAGCGCGTGTATGTATTACATTATTTATAACCGATTGCGTTATTTATTTCTCTGGTTGTTCCCATTGGTTCTTTCATCGTGTGCACTTGGGCCAGACTACGAGCGCCCTGAACTGGATATTCCTATTGAATATTACGAACCGAAGGTATCCGGCGATTCCGTTGCGAATGTAAGCTGGTGGGAATTATTTAAAGATGTTCAATTGCAAAAATTGATTGAAACGGCGCTGGAAGAAAACAAAGATTTAGGTATTGCCTTAGCACGAATTCAGGAGGCGTATGCGGCGGTAACCATTGTTAGATCTGAGCAGTATCCAACAATTGATGCGTTTGGTAATGCAGGCAGAGGGAAGGAAAGTGAAGAGATTAATCCCAATGCGCAAACCGATGACAACTACTTCGTGAGTGGTGACTTATCGTTTGAAATAGATTTCTGGGGAAAATTACGTCGAGCGACTGAAGCACAACGAGCCGAATTACTCGCAACAGAAGCAGCGCATCGAAACACCATACTTATTCTGGTGTCGGATGTAGCAAGCACTTACTTTCTGATTAGAGATCTGGACGAACAACTGGAAATCTCCAGAAACACATTGAAGGCGCGGATTAATAGTCTGGAAATCATTCAGGCGCGTTTTGATAAAGGGACTGTTGCAGAATTAGATGTAAACCAGGCACAAATTGAAGTAGCGATTGCCGAAGTAGCAATTGCATCCATCGAACGTCAAATTGTTCAGTCTGAAAACGCGTTGCGTATTCTGTTAGGACGAAATCCAGGTCCTGTTAAACGTGGCCAGCGATTGGATCAGCAATCACTACCGCCAAAAGTCCCAGTCGGACTTCCTTCCGAATTATTACAAAGAAGACCGGACTTGATTGTTGCGGAGGAACAATTGCATGCACAGACTGCGAGGATTGGCGTGGCTGAAGCATTACGTTTTCCATCCATTACTCTTACCGGAAGTTTAGGATTAGAAAGTACCGATCTTTCAGATCTGAATTCCAGTGATGCAAAGACCTGGAATCTTTTCGGCAATATATTTCAACCGATATTCAATGCGGGACGATTGCGTGCGCAGGTTGACGTGGAAATTGCTCGAACCGAACAGGCTATGTTGTTTTATGAACAAACCCTGCAACAATCCTTACGCGAAGTTGAAGATGCCCTGGTGGCGATTCGTACTTACAAAAATGAACACGCGGCCCGTTCACGTCAGGTTTTTGCAGCACGAAGTGCGGCAAAACTTTCCCGAGCGCGTTATGACGGCGGCGTAGTTGATTACCTGGAAGTGTTGGATACTGAACGAACCTTATTTGCAGCCGAACTCGCAGAATCACAAGCATTGAGACAATACCTCAATTCTATTGTTCGGCTATATAGATCGTTGGGTGGAGGCTGGACTCCGGAACCTGAAGAAGCGGCCTGACCGGTTCCCACGATCTACCCACCAATGACACTATAATTCACCGTTTAAAACGGTATAATCCCTGACCTTTTGAGCGCAGGGAATCGCCCGTGTCTAGAAAACTACGCAATATAGCCATCATTGCCCATGTCGATCATGGCAAAACCACTCTCGTAGACCAGTTGCTGCAGCAATCCGGCACGCTGGATATGCGCTCAGTACCCCAGGAACGTGTCATGGACTCCAATGATCTTGAGAAGGAACGGGGTATTACCATTCTTTCCAAGAACACGGCAATTCGCTGGAATGACTATCGCATCAATATTGTGGATACGCCGGGACACGCCGACTTCGGTGGCGAGGTCGAGCGCGTATTGTCGATGGTGGATTCGGTGTTATTGCTGGTGGATGCCGTCGAAGGCCCCATGCCTCAAACCCGATTCGTAACCCAAAAGGCCTTTGCGATGGGCTTTAGCCCCATTGTTGTCATTAATAAGATCGATCGTGACGGTGCACGCCCGGATTGGGTGCTGGATCGTACATTTGATCTGTTTGATCGCCTGGGTGCCACGGACGAACAACTGGATTTTCCGGTGGTGTATGCCTCAGGCGTCAATGGCTATGCGGGTCTGGATGCCAGTGTCAGTGATGGCGATATGGAGCCATTGCTCAACACAATTGTGGAACAGGTACCTGCACCCGATGTGGATGCAGACGGCCCGTTTCAAATGCAGATTTCAACGCTCGACTACAATAGCTACGTCGGTGTTATTGGTATCGGTCGAGTCAAACGCGGAGAAGTGCGACCCAATACACAAGTAAGTATCGTTGATCGAAATGGCAATCAACGAAGAGGAAAGATTCTGCAGATTCTGGGTTTTCATGGCCTTGAGCGTATCGAGGCGGAGAAGGCGCAAGCGGGAGATATTGTCGCCATTACAGGGATCGATCCTCTCGCTATTTCCGATACGGTTTGTCAACAGGATGCGGTTGAAGCCTTGCCGCCACTGAGTGTGGATGAACCTACCATCAGCATGACATTCCAGCCCAATTCGTCTCCGTTTTCCGGCAAAGAAGGCAAGTACGTGACCAGCCGGAACATCTGGGATCGCCTTCAGCAAGAGTTAAAGCATAACGTTGCATTACGCGTAGAAGTTACTGAAGATGCTGAAAAATATAGAGTTTCTGGTAGAGGAGAATTACATCTTTCGGTGCTGATTGAAAACATGCGTCGCGAAGGCTTTGAGTTAGCGGTAGGGCGCCCGGAAGTAATCGTGCATGAGGAAAATGGCGTACGCACCGAACCATATGAACAGCTCACAGTGGACATCGAAACCGATCACCAGGGCGCCGTAATGGAACAACTAGGCGAACGTCGCGGTGATTTAAAGAATATGGAGCCGGATGGAAAAGGGCGAGTACGCCTGGACTATATCATTCCGGCACGTGGCCTGATTGGCTTCCGCACCGAATTTCTTACGCTGACTTCCGGTACAGGCCTTCTTTATAGTGTATTTGATCATTATGGTCCGAGCATTCCAATCAGTATTGGCCAACGTGCAAACGGAGTATTAATTGCCAACGGGCAGGGCAAGGCCCTTGGATATGCCTTGTTTAACTTGCAGGAACGTGGCCGTCTCATGATTGATCATGGCCAGGAAGTCTATGAAGGCATGATCATCGGCATTCATTCACGTGACAATGATCTTACCGTGAATCCGCTAAAGGGTAAGCAGCTGACCAACGTGCGAGCGGCGGGTACGGATGAAAATATCGTCCTGACACCACCTGTTCGTGTCAGTCTGGAATATGCGTTGGAATTCATTGATGATGATGAACTGGTAGAAGTCACGCCCAAACAAATTCGTATCCGCAAAAAATTCCTGAAGGAACATGAACGCAAACGCGCTTCACGGCTAGCCAGTTAATCGCCTGGCAGATACGTTATACTTTATTTTAATTAACTGCGTTCTGCTCTACTATTTCTGCGTGTCCTTGTGCATGCAAGAAATTTCCTTAAATGAGGTGCAATCATGGAAACCTCGATTCAGATTATTCCCCTGACAAATCTCGCATTTGCATTTATTCCCGTTATTGTTGCTTTAATGGTGATGGTGCGATGGTCATTGCAAGCGGGTAATGCACTTTATTCGATTATTCGTATGGTGGTGCAATTAATTCTGGTGGGATATGTGCTGGTCTTCCTGTTTAAATCCAATGATGTCTGGATTACGACTGGAGTGGTCGCAATTATGATTATTGCATCCAGCTGGATAGCACTGAGGACACTCCAATCCATGCGGAGACAATTATTTTTATACACGATCGTATCATCGTTAATTGGTGGCGGCAGTGTTCTGCTCATTGTCTTGTGGCTGGTTCTGGAATTAATGCCCTTATATAAACCACAGTACACGATACCACTGGCCGGGATGATATTTGCCAACGCCATGAATACCATCAGCCTTGCGTTGGAACGGTTGCATGCAGAATTAAAAAACAATGTTGCCTTTGAACAGGCACGAAATATCGCATTACAAACTTCGCTGATTCCCATTATCAACATGATGTTTGCAGTCGGGTTGGTTTCACTGCCCGGCATGATGACAGGGCAGGTACTATCTGGTGTTTCTCCATTGATCGCCGTGCGCTATCAGATCATGGTGATGTGTATGATTTTCGCCTCTTCAGCTCTGGCAACGGCCTGTCTATTGGCGTTGAGCAGGTCATCCTTTGAGGTGCGGGGACGATCCTGATCTAAATTCAATTTCGCAACTTAAAGTAAATTATTAACTCCCTTCAAAAACTCTCTAAATTTCTTTTATATCAATCAAATAAGGCCAATAATTAAGCTTTTTTATTGATTGATACGCTAATTGACGAGTGGTACAGTGTGACCGAGTTCACATAATAAAAGCGCGATACTTATAATGACAACAACGCGTGAGATTAGACTAGCGAGTGCGGAAGATGCCCAAATTATCGGGTGTATGGGCCGCAAAACAATTCAGGACAACCTCGACTGGAGTTGGAGCCCTCGGTACGTTCAGGGCAAAATAGAGTCGAGTGATACCAATGTCGCAGTATCGGCCATCGGCAGCAGAATTGTCGGTTTTGCGATGATGAAATATACCCTCACTCATGCCCACCTACTGCTACTTGCGATTCCCAGCAAAAAGACCCAACTCGGGATTGGAGAAGATCTGGTCGATTGGCTGGAAAAGATTGCACTTCTGGGTGGCACCACGTTTGTATACACCGAGGTCCACATAAGGGACCTGGAAGCACGCGAGTTTTATCAACGATTGGGATACAAATCAGTTCAACACATTCCACGTTTTTATAATGGCAACGAAACCGCAATTCGATTGGCAAAGGAACTGCGGCCAACGTCCATCCCATTTCTGAATAACTCAATTAAAAAAGCGGCGAGATTTTACAACTAAATGTTGTAATTGTTGACGGTTCTTTATATTTCTGTCTGCAGTAAAAATGCTCCAATTGGAATAGGTTTGGAGTACAACTAGCCTTGACCATAATCCACAGCCAGTTCATGCACAATTTTGGCCACATTTTCATTTTCAAACCACTCTGCAACTGTTTTTCTGCTGAATGCCCGGGCAATTTCGGAGATTGCTTTAACGATAGCCAGAACTGTGGGGCTGGGATCCAGAGTTTTCTGAAATCGCATGACTACGTTACTGGAAGAGTGTTGAGCGATCGATCAAATCGGTAACAGGGTCAAATGTAGCTGCAGAATGCAGTTCAGGAAGACTGCGGACCCGTCATTGATTTATAAAGTGCAGTTACATCAGATATATAAACTCGGAGCGTATCGGCCACAGGGGTTTAATAACTAGCAAATCCACTAAAAATTGCACCCAGTAAATGGTGCCTGTATTTACGCTAACCAACCGTTGAATCGGGAAATGCCGATGGTCTGGCAAACAATCGAAGTCATCACCGAAATACTGACCTGCCGCTCTCAACTGGTATATTTATATCATTTCACATTGCTTAAGTGCAGGGAGCTTCCTTGAGTAAAGAAAAAGACAAAAATCTGGACGACGATAATCGCCGTTCGGACAGTGATCGAAGAAATCTAACTAAATCAGTGAGTTTCCCTTACAAAACAAAAGAGGGGCTGGTTATTTTGAAAGATCGCCGCAAGACTCCTGATCGCAGGATTAATAATATCAGCGTGGAAGAAAATGAAATTGATGAGAAGGAGTTCTTGGAAGCACTCAGGAATTACAACAAATTTGTGTAATTGATCAAATTTTAGTCAACCACTTTTTCTGAAATTAGAGCCGTGACATTACGCACAAACAAAATATAGGTGCTTTGATAACGTATGCCGACTACTAAACGTAAACCGCAAGCAATGAACAAGTTTGGGCAGGAAGCTCTCGAAGCCGTTGATGTCGGAGAAAGTAAAAAACTGGTGGTAGGTCTGCCCTGGTATACCAAAGGACAGTGGCTGGCTACAAAATCATTCTGTTGCGATCCGGAATCATTCTATGGCAGTTATGCCGACTGGCATCGTGAGGCAGATAAGGCCATTGTTGAAATTTCAAATCGCGGTCTCGAAGTTAAACTATTACCCATTTATGTTGAGACCTTCAAAGGTTGGTGCAGTTATCACAAGATGCAACCGAATAAAACAGCGCGAAGAAAGTTTACTAATTATCTATTAAAAAGAGAACGATAAATCAAGTTTGTAAGTTAGTCTTTAACTTATCCCACTGACGTAAGCATTTATTCTGCAGATCATTTCGCTTTATAGAAAGCATAAAAACAAAGTATTTTATGTTTAGCGTTCCTTTTGCTACGATTTCTTTGAACCAAACGTGACCTCTTACCAAGAGGCCGCAAAAGCCTGCAAGTCGCTCTTGCGGGTTTTTGCATGTCCACTCGAAAAGTTTTCCTAACGTACAAATCCAATCTGTTATTTTAGCGTGATCCGCTATTTGCTTACGCGAACTCATCGAGTTTTGTGAACGCGATCACATTGTATTAGCCTATATTTTGACGTCTGCAAATTCACCTTGCGATGACATAAATTTGACCTCTTTCAACCTTTTGGAAAACTTTAATCCACTTAACCTTCCTTAGCGGGCGTTCGTCGCGAATGGGGCAGACCTTTGCCTGAATTTCATTACTATTTTTTGGCAGTAGCAACAGCGAATCCTGAATGAAGCAAATTTGATGACGCTGTGTAACCAATATAGTCAAAAATTTTATATCTAATTTAAATGGATTTAACGATACATATGGAGAACAAGATGAAAAAATTAATGCGCGCTACCGCTCTTATTGCGGGCATGACGACGACTGGAGTAGTAATCGCGGCTACCCAGGGTACGGTAGGTGGTATTTCAACGGGTGATCTGGATATCGACGTCACGATTAACGATGAGGTTCAAATCTCCAATTTGACTGATCTCACCGGTACCTTTACCGGCGTCGACATGACACTCACCGACACCGCATGTGTTTATAGAAACGCAGGTGGAGACTACACGGTTACCGCGCAAGGTGATGGTGCAGCAAACGCATTTACCATCACAGATGGTGCCACAGTGGTTCCTTATACAGTCCAGTGGAGCAGTGACGGTGGAACAACATTTGAATCGCTGGCAACGTCGGTAACATCTGCATCTCATACAGGTAATGCCGCACCCGACTGCTCCGCAGCCCCTGCAGGCGATAATGTCACCATTCAGGTCGACTTGGCCGCAATTGATTTAGTCGCGGCTGCAGCGGGCACCTTATCCGGCACGTTAACGCTAACGGTGGCTCCTAACTAGGATCTGGCTAATCTAATTACTCAAGGATGAGTGCAGATGCGTTGGTTGTGTAAGCAGCCAGCGCATTTGTGTTTACAGTTTGGTGATATTGTGAGGTCAGTTGCAGCAAACCTCTTTTCCATACTCACTATTCAACGTGTCATCATGACACTTTGGTTGTTTTCGGTTTCATCCAATCTTTATGCCGCGACGCAAGGATCTATCGGTACGACTTCTGTTGGTACGGTTGGGATTCAGGTAGTCAATAACGATCTCGCCTGGATCAAGGGCCTGAACGACATTAACTTGGGAACCTGGTCAGGTAGCGGTGATATGTCAGGCAGTGATGACATCTGCGTGCTTACGAATGCCCTCTTATTTCAGCTTAATAATTATTATATACGTGCCAGTGGAAACGGAGATGCATTTAATCCCAGTGCGTTTACTTTATCAAACGGCGCACAGGATATTTATTATCGAGTGATGTTTGACGATGTAAATG
>CAJIBE010000104.1_pt1 | contig 16416 bp, 18 predicted proteins | sample 9199301 | NCBI WGS metagenome assembly CAJIBE01 (sample SAMEA7708291, study PRJEB35096) | sediment metagenome | biome: marine neritic benthic zone biome [ENVO:01000025]; feature: sediment [ENVO:00002007]; material: shallow marine sediment [ENVO:03000034] sea grass bed [ENVO_01000059] ... | reverse complement strand
TTTCAAATGGAGGCAAAGCGATAGGCCCGTCATTGCCCATGACCGCGTTACCATTGCCTGTCTGCAGCAGACCTCCATTGACAATACGCAAATCACCGGCACGCGTGTATGCTTCGCCACCATTGGGAGCCTGAATTACAATAAATCCAGGGCCATTAATGGACACATCCAGATCGCGGCCCGTTTGAGATACCTGGCCGCTACTAAAATTTACTCCGGAGCGTTCATCAACACTGAAAACACGGGTAGGATTCCCTGCACCGTAAACGGGAAGACTTCGAAATGCATCGAAGTCTGAACGAAATCCGGCGGTACTTGCGTTTGCCAGGTTGTTGGTATTTGTTGCCTGATGCATTTCAATCTGCTTCGCACCACTCATTGCAACGTAAAGCATGCCATCCATCTCAGTTCTCCCGAATACTATTATTAGATGATGTTAATGATCGTCTGGGTTAACTCATCTGCTGCACCAATGACTTGCGCATTGGACTGGAAGAATCGTTGTGCCTGAATCATACTAATAAGTTCTTCTGTTACATCGACATTGGATTCTTCTAGCGCGCCCGATTGAATTAAACCTAGATCAGTTGAGCCAGCTGCACCTATTAATGGAGGCCCCGAAGCAAAAGATTCCGTCCACAATGTATTACTTGCCGGTCGTAAGCCCTGAATATTGGAAAAGTTGGCTAAAGCAACCTGACCAAATGCACCGGACTGGCCATTTGAATAACGTGCAAACAGAGTTCCGTCTTGGGCAAAATCCAAACTAACCAAACGCCCGGTTGCAAATCCATTCTGAGCTAAAGACGAAACACCGAAGGGACTACCAAATTGTGAAACCTGAGCATAGTCAATGGTAAATGTCGTCGATGTGCCCACACCGCCTGGCACAAAGGCTGCAGAAGTTGCCGTAGTAGCCGCTCCGCCATTCAAGCCAAGCAGATTCCCACTGGCATCGAAATTAAGTAATTCTGGGCCATCAACCTGAACTCCATCAACAAAAGTAAATGTTTCCCAATCCGTTGCAGAATCTCGCCTGAAATACAATGTTGACAAATGCTCTCCGCCCAGGGAATCAAATACGGTTAACGATGTTGAATGATTGTAGGTCGCCGGATCAGGACCAGAAGGACCAACGGTGAACGCACCTGGCACGACAGAACCCGCATCCAGATTCGCGCCAATATCTATTGTAGAAGTAATCTGGGGTGCTAGATCTGCGCGACTTACAACGATAGGCCCAAGAGCACCGGTAATGTTGCCGGACGCATCAGGTTGAAAGCCAATTAATTGATTGTCAAAGGCATCGACAAGATTTCCACCGGAATCAACACCAAAGGCACCGGCTCTACCATAAGATCGTGCTCCACCATTCTCTAAAGTGAAAAAACCTTGCCCGTTAATAGCAAGATCAAGCGCATTATCTGTGAAGTTAATATCCCCATCGGTGAACTGCTGCGATACTCCCGCAAGCTGAACACCTTGACCAATCGCATTACTGCTCACACCAAACTCCGAACTCGCATAGATGTCTGCAAATTCCGCACGCGATTTTTTGAATCCTGTCGTTTCACTATTGGCAATGTTATTTGAAATAACTTCCAAGTCGTTCTGGGCTGCACTGAGACCCGTTAACGCTATATCAAATGGCATATCTTTCTCCTTTAATCATACAAATTTGATTGAACTATTGTGAGATCTGCTTAATCTCGTTAAACAATATCGTTCCTCCAGATGCCAGGCCCAACTCAATTTCATTTGAACCCGAACTATTGATGTTTACACTTTGAATTTTGTTTTTAACTGTTGTCGATAAAGCAAACTCACTATCGCCAGACAAAATTGTTGCCGATAGAAAATAGGCTCCCTCCGGAACTACATCACCATTAACATCCAGACCATCCCAGGTGAAACTGTTTAAACCTGCATTTGTTAAAGAAACCTGTTTTGTTTGTACCAGCTCACCGGCCGCATTGCTTATTTGCACACTTGCTGTTCCTGATTGGCCATTTGCATCAACAAATGCCTCTATTGGCTGATCCGATGTAACTGATATCTGATTACCATCCACCAGGACACTCTTACCAATCAGACCTGCTGCATTTAACGTTTGATTTCCTAACAGACTCTGTGAAAACTCTGCGAATGCTTCATTCAGATTATTAACACCGTCGACTGTACCAAATTGTGCAAGCTGACCGATAAACTCACCATTTTCTACTGGCTCAAAGGGATCCTGATTTTGTATTTGCGCAACGATCAAACGCAGAAAGTCTTCTTGCCCTAACTCTGAACGATTTCCTTCGGAAGATTGGAGTCGACTTACACTGAACTGATTTTCAAAAATATCCGGGCTGCCTATTTCCATTACCTTCCCCTATCTATTCGCCCAAGCGTAACGTTTGCAAGAGCAATTCTTTTGAAGTATTGATGACTTCAACATTGTTTTGATAACTTCTTGATGCTGACATCATATTTGTCATTTCTTCGATTGCATTTACATTCGAAAGATAGATGTACCCATCGCTATCTGCTAACGGATTTCCAGGTTCATACCTCTTTGGGTGTTCGCCATAGTTCTCAATTACACCTAACGTTTTAACACCAACACTTTCAGTCCCTATGCTGAAAGCATCCTTGTATGTTGCAGCAAACACAGGATTACGCGCCTTATAGGCATCCTCCGGGCGAGATGCTATCGACTGCGCGTTGGAGATATTACTTGCGGTAATATTCAGTCGAGTAGTTTGAGCACTCAAACCACTACCTGCTACATCGAAAATATTTAAAAGTGACATTTATTACTCACCTCTTAATGTTCGCACCAAACCACTGATCTTCTTACTCTGGATAGAAAGACTGATTTGGTATCGTAAAGCGTTTTCTGAAAACGCTGTTTTTTCAAAATCACTATCGACTGTGTTGCCGTCTAAAGATGGATTTGATGGAATGCGATAACGGATTCCATTAGAGGCCATTCCTTCGAGTTCATTTGAAATATGTCCTGATTGACTTCGCATCAAACTCACGCCGCTCCTAACATTTGATTTCTGCGCGGCGTTTAACGCGATCTCGAAATCAATATCTTTTGCTTTATAGTTTGGGGTATCTGCATTCGCGAGATTGGCAGCCAACAGTTCCGCACGTTGTGCGCGCAATGTCAGCGCCTGCGCGTGAATTCCAAATAATTGATCGATCGGGTTTGGCATCTAATCTTCCTAATTGCTTTACAGTCCTCTAAAGCAATCGATGTGCCAGCCGATACTCTACGTTTGCGGCCTGTTTTCGACCGGCTGTCTGGCATTTTGCTGATTGTTAACACAATAGTTGCCGCACGACGGCAACCATTGCAGCTTGCATTGACTGAAGACCTTTGAATTTGCGTCATCTATAGTCAGGCATGAACCTTGCTTCCATTTCAGTATTGATAAAATTTTGACAACACAATAATGAATAACCAAGTGAAGTGTGTTCTGACGAGTATTGTTTCGATAGTTTTGACTGTGTGTCCGCTTGCAGGCGCTACCGGAAACACGGGTAACGAACTTAGGCATGATCATGAAGATATAATGTTACAGGCAAAATCTTTTATTGAAGCGGATCTGGATCAACACAGTGGAAGCGCGAATATACTGGTAAAGCCGCTGGACAATCGACTACAGCTGCATGCCTGCACAAAAACATTGAACCTGTTTTGGCCTCCAGGAGCACGCAAGTCCGGGCATACCAGCATTGGGGTTCGATGCAACGACCACAAACCATGGAAAATTTTTATCGGTGTCCAAATCCAACAGATTGTCGATGTATGGGTAACAAAAACTGCGATCGATCGTGATACAGTAATCGACAGCAGCCATGTCACACTGATGAAGAGAGATATAAGTCAAACAGCCTCACAATACATCCCCAGCTCGCAGAGCCCAGTCGGATTGGTTGCAAAACGACCTCTACGAGCAGGCGACGTGGTCCAGCTGTCTACATTGGCAAAGCAGAAGAATATAAAGCGTGGTGATCGGGTTCTTGTGATCGCCCGTAAAAATGGATTGGAAATTCGCACCTTTGCAACTGCCCTGACGGACGGAGCTACCGGCGAACGTATCCAGGTTAGAAATATTTCGTCTGAAAAGGTATTGGAGGGTGTTTTGGACGAAAATCGCGTAGTGAACGTAAATATATGAACCAGTAGAACTTTTTAGTATAAAGAATTTATCATTTATGCCGATATTTATAATTCATTGAAAGGTAAAAATAGATGACCGATGTGATTAAAAACGTAACTTCAAATAACCAGGTAACGGGAAGCACCTCCAAATCAGCGCCAGCACGGCCTGATAACAGCGACAATGCCTCTTCAGTACAGAAAAATGAGTCTCCGAGTGTCGCCAGTAATGACCAGGTAGAGCTGACTGCAGCAGCAAAGAAGCTGGATGAAATCGTAGCCAGCTTGTCCAGCGAGCCTATTGTTGATCGACAGAAAGTGGATGAGATCAAGCAGGCACTGGCTGATGGCCGCTATGAAGTCAACAGCGCTTCAGTAGCGAAGAAACTAATTGAAATTGAGGACTTGTTGAAGTAATCAACAAATCATTTGCGAGGACACCATGGACGGTTATATACCCAATCAAAATGCTGCTAAAACAGTATCTGCGTTACAGAAATGTGTTTCTATTTTCCTGGATCAGTTATCGGCAGAAAGAGATTTTCTTTTAAACAGCGAAGCCGAAAAATTGTCTGAAATCACGAAAGACAAACAACAGACCCTGAATGAGCTGACGCTGCTAGAAAACCAGATTCGGCCTTACTTACCGCTATTTAGTAACGAAGTCCCACAAGATAGTGATTCAAAAAACAAGGATGAACTGCAAACAATGCAGCGGCAGTGGAATGAATTATCCGGAATGCTGATTGAATGTCAGAAAATAAATGCAGAAAACGGCACTCTTGTACATACGAAATTAAAGCAAACAAAAAGTGCACTGGATCAGTTGTATTCCCTGTGCAATATCAGTAATTCGGTAACCTATAATGAGCAGGGAAACCAGCAATTCTCCTCCCAATCCAATCGTTCGGTGCATGTTTAGCACACCCGCTCTATTTATTTAACATAAGGCGCCAAACCTCTGTCCGATTAGACAATAATTTGACAGTGATTTATTATCTTATGAATTACTGTGAACTTTTATTTAAAAGAGATTCTCCAATTACTTAATTCTGTTTACTATTTTCAAATATAAATTCTAATATTCTAACTACAAAAACAATGGAACCATTGCAGAAGACAGGCACTATTAGCCCGCACAGCCAGATTGGCGTATCTCAGCGAGTTTCTGAAGAATCCAGCGCGGTACTGCAGCTGATCTACGAATTTCACAATCAACTTTCCATTCAGGAATTATTTAACGCCTACGTAGATAATATACAGTCAACTCTGCAAGTCAGCGGCATACGCTACCGATACCCTTTACTTGGAATTGATCTCGACTCAGGAAACATGACTCATCCCGTGTGCAACTATCACCTCGCCACGGAGCACGATGTATGGGGCGATATCATCGTATTTCGAAACGTCGAATTCTCCGACGAAGAGCTACATCAATTTGAATTGATTACTTCGTTACTGGTTCACCCGTTAAAATTTGCAATTATCCAGGCATCCAGCTCGCTACAAACCAGCAGCGGAGATATCATTGGATACTCCAATCCTACCCTCGTGGAACAATTAATTACTCGAGAAGCCAAACTGGCAAATCGAGAACAGCTTCCTTTGTCCATCGTATTATTTGAGATAGATCGGTTCAACCACATTCGTGAAACATTAGGCCGCATACACAGCGATAAAATTCTATATGAGATTATGCAGTTAATGCGTGATAACGTTAGAGAGACAGATTTACTGTTGAGATATTATGATGACACCTTCAGCTTAGTCCTGAAAGGCGCAACGGGCCCAGACTCAATTTCTGTCAGTGAACGCATTCGTGCCGAGATCGATCAATTTCAATTCAGAAACTTCAATGAAAAGCCTCTGCATATCACTGTAAGTGGGGGAATCGCCGAGCTGAATTCAACCGATTGCCTGGAATCTATCGTTGGGCGCGCAAACAATGCACTTGCTCTAGCGACAAAGTCCGGCCGTAATCAAAGCATTTTAGCAGACGGAAAGTTTGTGAATTAGGCGGCGTCAGCCAACGCTTCTACTTTATTTCTACCAGTACGTTTAGCCTTATACAAGGCTTTATCCGCGCGCTCAAAAAGCGTTGTAGGCGTATCATTTTTAGTAAATGATGCAACCCCACATGAAATCGTTACCTGCAAGGGTTGCTGTTTATAGGTAAATTCAGTAGAAGCTATCATTGATCTAACACTTTCAGCCAATTGCTTGCCGCTCTGAATCGATTGATTGTGCAATAGCATCACAAATTCCTCACCACCGAATCTTGCAACAATATCTTCGTTATGAATACTTGATTTGAGTTTGTTCGCTACAGACTGCAACACCTTGTCACCCGCGGCATGCCCATATCGATCATTGAGCATTTTAAAATGATCGATATCCCACACAAGCAACGTTGCTTGCACACCCTCTTCCTGCCATTGCATCCATGCTTTCTCCAGCTCCTGTATATATGCAGCCCGATTATAAAGTCCAGTCAATGGATCAGTGATTGCTTGCTGATGTTTTTCACGAATTGCTTTCTCAAGATCCTGAGTGTGATTTTCCAGCGACTTTACTTTATTACTTAATCCAGCAATCGTGTTTTCAAGTATTTGGGTGCCGCTCTCATCCTGCTCGAGTTCTTTCTCTACCTTGTGCTGCAGCGCATCAACAAGTTGATTCAACCGGCTCTTCAATAAATCAATATCTCCACTGGAATCCAAAGAAGTTTTTAACTCTTCCATCCCACGTGAAAATGAATCCCTAACATTCGCTTTTGATTGACTGGAGTTTGAACAAGACTGTTTCGCTTCATTTATCTCAGAATAAATAGCCTGCAATTTATTTGATATATCCGCTAAAAATTCCTGAACTTCCAACTGATTCTCATGCACTTTACTTGTGTGCTCGATCAGCAAGTTTTTCACTCTTACTGTGCACTCGTTTAGATCATGTTTCCGATCCAAATCTTCCTTGATTTTTCTAGCGACGCTGACGCTATCACCCGTGAATGGAACCTTCACGAGAAGCTCTCGCAGAATCAATCGCCATTGATTTGATAGCCTTGAATCAGCAAGAGAGGCTTGTAGCAGTGGAACAATAGAATCAAACAATGCCTCTAAATATTGCAGCGGGCGCGTGGAACTTTCATTACCATCAATGCCGCTGTAACTGTCAATATCCAGTCCTAATTCATTCTCCTGCACCGCATTTGAATACTGTTCAATTAGCTCATCGACATGTCGTAATGAAGGCAATTCTTTGATTTGCGCTAAATCAACAAAGTTTTTCTTGAAAAATGATTGAAATATTTGGTAAATCATCGAAGTAAATTTAAAATGGTCGCCCGCATTAGGACGCTTGATTTTTTCCTTTCGTCGACTCAACAGGATATTCCGCATCCAGAGCTGCATGCTCATCCCCTGGCCAGGGCCTCGTTGACCAATCCCTTCGTTCTTTCTTGAATAGTGGTTGCGGCTGCGAGTACAGCTTGTCCAAAGGAACTGATAATCCATCATCCTTTACTATACGCGCATGAGATCGTTGCAAGTCCCTGAAATGACCTACCCCACAGGAATGCGCAATCATTCCTACCTCATAGACCATGTTTTGAACATAATATTTTACGCGCTCAGCTTTAACGTGTGGATCCAGTCCTCTTTGAAATTTCTTATCGTGTGTAGTTATTCCTGTTGGACAGGTATTTTTATTACACTGAAGCGCCTGAATACATCCCAGGGCAAACATGAATCCACGAGCAGACGCGATAAAATCCGCACCTACACATAAAGCCCAGGCCACGTCGGCGGGTGTAATCAGCTTTCCGGACGCAATTACCTTAATACGATCGCGAAGGCCATATTCCACAAGTTTATTCACCACGATTGGCAAACTTTCATGCAAAGGCAAACCCATATCATCCAGCAGGGGCAATGGTGCCGCACCCGTACCTCCATCTGCACTATCCACGGTAATAAAATCCGGGGCATTTTCTACTCCGGACCGAAGAATTGCGGTACACAAATGATCCAGCCAGCTTTCTGAACCGATCACTGCCTTAACGCCAACCGGTTTTCCTGTCACATTTCGAATATGACTGATTGTACGAAGCAAATCATCATCGCATTTAATTTCCGGATGTCGATTTGGGCTAATAGAGTCCTTACCTACGGGTATGCACCGAATTTCTGCAATTTCCTGCGTAACTTTATCTCCGGGTAATATACCCCCTTTACCCGGCTTTCCACCCTGACTCAATTTCAGCTCGAACATTCTTATCTGACTATATTCGGCAATCTCGATCAGCTTTTCATCACTGAGTTGGCCTGTTTCCGGGTCCCGCACACCGTATTTTGCAGTGCCGATCTGGAAAACCAGATCACATCCACTCTCCAAGTGGTAGGGAGAAAGCCCCCCTTCACCAGTGTTTAACCAGCAACCCGCCTGTTTTGCGCCAAATGACAATGCCTGCACTGCAGGTTTCGATAATGCCCCGTAACTCATACCTGAAATATTAAAAATAGAGTCAGTAGTAAATGGAAGTCTTGCGAATGGTCCAATGGTTTCAAAATCCGGAGACGTAGCATCTTCCGACATCGTTGGATAAGGGCAATTGGAAAATACCACCGTCCCGACTTTTTTCAGATCTCTAGTGGAGCCAAATGCCGCAGTCGTAGAAATATTTTTCGCAGCTCGATATACCCAGGAACGTTGCGCTCGATTAAACGGCAATTCTTCGCGATCCATCGCAAAAAAATACTGACGAAAGAACTCACCTAAATACTCAAATAGGTACCGAAAGCGACCTATAACCGGATAGTTTTTGCGAATTGCATGTTTTGTCTGCGTGACATCGATCAGATACAGGACAATAACAACACCAACAAGAGCTACAAACATGACCGATAATGATACTTGTACTATCGATTTAAACGTTGAAGACCAGGCAAGAAAATAGTCCATTTTTTATCCTAAAAAGGAATTATCATAGTTTCAGGTGGTTATCGGCCTCAATCACACATTCTTTACGCGTATCGCAATTGACATCCTGTCTCCGACGGACGGAAATCATGATTCGGAACGTTAATGCAGAACTTGAATCGCTCCAATCTCCTCAGTATTTGTCGAAAGTAAAAAGGCAGCATGGTTGTAGGAAGAAAATGAAAAATCCCTGTTAAGTAGTACTAATTGTCGAGCGAGATCATTCGCTGCTCTACTTTCACTCTGATCAATATGACAGATTATTCTCTGCAGTTTTTTATGGAACTCATTCGTCGAGTAACCCTGTTCTAACTCGGATATAAGTTCATACACCAGCACACTCAGGCTTAATCTTTTATTGCAGCATGAATGCGTAAGAACCTGCTGAATACTATCTGGCAAACATCCAATATCTTTCTTATCGAATGAATACAGGCTTTTTAGTTTATCCATAGATTCAAGGCAACTTTCTTCCTGAGTAGAGACCAGGCCTTCATTCGAGCTAATTGCCTGGTAAAGATCAACAAATCCAGTAAACATGGACGCACAGTATTGTTCTTCAGTGTTTTTTTCCCCCATATATTCAGCCCAGAAACGAGTCAATCTAGCCGCTGTAACTATCCGGTTTCTCACTAAATTGAATTTATGTTTTTGAATCGAAGATAAGGACATGTTTTGAATGCTTTTTATGGATAATAATTTTCCCTCAAGTGCAGGCTGCCCAACGAGATTAATTGCGGCCTCGACGGTATTGACCACTGGGCGCTTTTTTTCAGCAAAAGACTCGTTTACTAGGATAATAATGTTGGCCAGTATGACTGGGTCCTGTAATGCGATTGCAGTTACATCACGTAAATCGCTTTCATCCATCGCAAAGATTTCCGTTATTGCAGCAGCCACTTCTACTGTAGTTGGCAATAACTCTACTTTGACATTTACAGACGACATGGCTAGCTGCTGTTATTCATCCCCAACCTCAATACCAGCATCCTGCATTGTAGTTCGCTCCAGCTGATCAATATTGAAATTATCGTTTAACTCGATGAATAGTTTTTCGTTACCCGCAATAATTATTTCGACACGTCTATTCTTGGCGCGGTTTTCCCAACTATTGTTTGCTACCAAAGGTTTCGTATCCGCGTGAGCGCGTATCTGTATTCGACCTGAATCAACTTTGCCTTTCGTTATCAAATAATGAACGACATTCGCGGCACGAGCGGCCGACAACTCCCAGTTAGATCTGTATTCATAGTTGCTAATAGGCACATTATCGGTATGACCTGCTACTATAATGTTGCCATCAATTTTATTCAGCGTCTCTGAAACCCTTTCGATCACTTTAAAAAATGATGATTTTAACTTTGCTTCTCCGGAATTAAATGTACTGCGCTCTCGCAACCGAATAGTAATCTCTGATTCAGACCATTCAACCTCGAGCATTCCTTCATCAATTTCGCGCTTCAGTTTAGCAATTAGTTTTTCGGCTTCATCACGAATTCTCAGAACAGCGGCCTCATATATTTTTTCGGCCACCTTTTTATTTTCTGATTTATCGCCCTCAGCAAACTCGAGATTTTCTTTTGTATCATCAGTTGTTTGCTGTTCTACCACCTTAAAAGGTGTGGGCTGAGGAATACCAGGCGAAAATTCCGTACTAACTACGCTAGTCCCTTTAGGAATTTCATCTGCCTTAATTTCTCGTTGAACCCCAAAAGCCTGCTTCATTGAACCAGATAACTGCTTGAACTTTTCTACATCCATTTCCGAAAATGCCAGGAGTAATACGAAAAAACACATTAACAAAGACATCAGATCGGCGAAGGTCATTACCCATGCCGGGGCACCCGCATCCGCCTCTTCGCTAGCTCCCTGATCTTCGTCAATCATAATTTACTCTTGCTTTGCTTCAACTTCGCGCTTGCTTTCGGGCAAAAATGTTAATAACAATTGCTCTACCACCCGTGGATTTGTCCCGGCCTGTATGGCCGAGATGGATTCAAGAATAAGATTTTTATTTAACTTTTCTTCAGCACTGATTTTTTTTAGTTTATCCGCAATCGGTAGCGCAATCGCATTAGCGATAATAGCTCCATACAATGTAGTCAACAGCGCAATCGCCATTGCAGGACCAATCGCTTTTGGGTCATCCATATTTGAAAGCATTTGCACAAGACCAATTAACGTACCGATCATTCCCATAGCAGGGGCTGCATCACCGATTGCTTTAAACATCTGAATCCCATTTACATGTCTCTCCAATGCGAGGTTGATGTCTTTGCTAAGCATTTTTTGAACAACGTCCGGTGCATGACCGTCAATACATAAATTGATCCCACGCTCCAGAAATGGATGTGCAATCTCTCGTCCTTCCAGAGCAAGTATTCCTTCTTTGCGTGCAACATTTGCCAGCTCTACAGCCTCCTCAATTAATTGCATCGGATTTATACTTTTGTGCAATATAGATTTTAAGCCTACTTGAAATGAACCGAAAAACTGATTCAGAGATATTCTGGCCAAGGTCGCACCAAACGTACCCCCTATCACAACCGTTAATGATGGTGCGTTTACGAAGGTGCCAAAATCTCCCCCCAATAATATTGCAACACAAATAATCGCTATTGCCCCTACCAGGCCGATTAGCGTAGCCAGATCCATATTATTATTTCCTCCATAAAAGTTAGCAGATGCCATGACATTAAGAACACGGGCATCCTTACTCACCGAACGAGCTCATTCGATTTAGTGGATATGCTTTTGTATCGGCCTGAATGCGTGATTCTGTAAACCGAACTCAATGGTAGAAAAAACGGGATGAAATGAATGTAGCAGCAAAATGAATAGGGATTAAGACAGACTGCCAGTCAGCACATAAGAGAACAAATTGTTAATGTAACGTGTACTACACTCCGGTTACACAACATCGAAAAAGGCACTTTTAGGCCAAGCTTATAAAAACGGTTATAATTATGGATGAATACCTGGGATGAACTTCCACAAGTAATCAACAACAGTGTTACAAACTTGCGTAATTACGACGACATACAGTGGCTAAGCAGAATCTATGCATTATTCTGCCAATCCAATCCAGACTTAATTCGCCAGATTCACTACGAATTCTCAAGGCCGGTTATCGTGGCTGCTTCACTCATTTCCAGCACTGCGTCTAGCCGATACGCGGCGACGATTACTAGCGAGTCAGAAACAAAATTGCGTTTTTCATTAGATTTGGACACTAAAGATCATCAAAGCAAAGGAAACTGGATTTGGGTAACTCAGCTGGATTTGTACTACGCTGAAGACAACCTACTATCGATCGCAACCAAAAGACGGGTTATCGATATCCCCTATTGCGGAACATTGGTAAGCGCGTACTGGCTATTTAAAAATTTTTATCCGGAATTTTTAGAGTACTTCAACAATCTATAGGCCCAGGTTTCTCGGACCAAAATATTGAAATGCAGGATTATTGTGGCTCTCTTCCGCTAATATCTGCAACTCACTTTCCAGAATATACAGAACCCAACCCGGACACGGACGTGCGCTTACCAGCTCAGGAGAAGCTCTCCAGGACTGTACAGTTCTGGCAGATAATGAATCACCCGTCACTCTTGTCAGTAGAATTGCAATATGGCGAGATGACTTGCCATGCAAGTTCATTAATTTTCGCAGCCTGTTTTTATTTCGTTCAGTAGTTTCCATCTCCAACTCTCAATTGAAAAACTTTGTTAAATCTCCCATGTAACTGTATGAAGAAGCGTACTTAATACCGTGTACTGCGAGTATAGTAACCGCAGCTATGGTCTCCATCCAGCCAGGGGGCTAAGGTTAGACCTGGTGACATTCGTCACCAGGTCGCTAGTACATTTTTATTATGTTACGTAATAGTTATATATTACATTAATTATTACAACGCACAACGTGCTAACGCACTTTACCGCTGCGATATAAACGCCATAACAATGGCCAGCAAAATATCCATGGGAATTTTCGCAGTCGACGTGTAACCTGGATTTTCTCGCCCGTGTGCCGATGAATCTTCCACGCAATATAATCTATACCATCAATAAAAGTAGTGGTAGCTTTTAGTAGTCTTAATACGGACAATCCTTTTCCAATTACAATTCTTACACGCCATTTTGTGCGGCAAATAAAATCTCCTGCTTTTGTTTTTGGAGTGATTGTTGATGATAAATCTAAAGTAGTCGCCAATTCGTCAAAGTACGATCTATTTTCATCATACAATAACCCGGCTCGATCTTTCGACTCCGTCCTAAGTTCAGCTGCATAGGTTAACTGCAGCGCCTGAATCCAGAATTCTTTACTGGAAACATTTTTCGGCAGCATACATTTAACATTTTGGTATAGCGTTTTTGCTGCCTGCATCTGGATTTTCTCAAGCCAATCCCTGACCCCATCGTTTTGCACATACACTAATGCGATAGGTTGCGTAAAACGCGCCCAAAAGTAAGAATGAAATGCTTTTGCTGATGTATACCGATCCAGATCGCTATAACTCACGACCGCATACTTCGCCTGATACTCAATCCCTTTTAGTTCAATTTGTAGAAAATATACATTAGGAGCCAACATGCTATTTAACACGGACGGTAATATTTTTTTATATGCATTGCGATACTTATCTACGACCACATAAAAATCCAAAACTGAATTTTGATATTGCTTAGTACGCAGGCATGAGCCATAGAAGATTACTGCAACAATCGCATTCGGATATTTATCCTGCAAAACACGCGTATATTCCGCTAGTACTTCATCATTTACACTGGTCAAGCTGGGTGACATAGGTCGATAGAATGAAATGTTACACGACTAAAAAATTTACATTTCCGGCAGAACGTAAAAACAATTCTGTAGAAACTCCCTGTTCTCCAAACAACTCGCCATCCAGGGTAAATCCATTTTCAATCACTATTCGAACAGAATTTGGAAAATAACTGTGATAATAATTTGCCTGCGACTCCACTCCCGGCGGTTGGCCGCGCAGGATACTTGAAAACGCTTTAACTGATCGAGGAGGATTTCGCTTTATTAGGGTCAAAGCCGGATTAGTGGACTTATCACCTGCCCCCCAAAACGGATACACACCCATCAGCAAACGATCAAGTGTTGTTGCTACAATTATACCAAACTCACCGGTAATGGAATCTAACCCATCTACTTCAATACATGCTTTTGCAGGCACAGTCAGCTTGTTTACAGTCACCCAGTCGAATAAAAATCTCAGCATGGCAATCGATGGGCCAAGTTCCCCACGCATACCTTTAGTATGCAGATTTTGTCGGCAATAAAGGATGCCGCTATAAATCGCGCCAGCTCCGAAAAACATTCCGCAGACAACTTTTTTGCGTTCGGGAATTGTCATTTGCAATACAGGTCGGCTTACCCTGCGAAAGAGCGGGAATCCCGTTTCTCTTTCGCTGTATTTTACTATTCGCTTTAATACATCACCTATCTTGCCAGCACAGCCAACATCTCCAAACGTCATACTCGTTGTACCAGCCCGCAGCAAAATCAGTTCCGGAGAAAAACCAATCCTGGGCTCCTGTTTTAAATACGTTAGAATAGTTTGTAATGTGCCATCACCGCCATTCACGATTAGGTAGTGTGCACCTGTATTCCTGAAGTCCTCTAACGCCTGAATGATTTTCTGGGGTTGTGATGCGGCTATATGATTAATTGACGAGTACTTTGCAACCTCTCTATCAAATAGTTCAAATGCACCTCGCTTATTTCTGCCACTAAGGGGATTACTAATTGCGGCTATAGTCCGATCTGAATGCTGCGTACTATCCATTTTTAGAATTTACATTGGCGAACGAATCAGTGGATCAATCGTTTTCAGGGCCTGGTGCCCCGTAAACCATCTGGTTGCCAAGGAAGGATTTTGCTGAAGCGGATCAATTGTTGCAATCCATGACTCCAGCGGTCCTTGCGTTAAACGCACATAGCTTGCGGCCAAAAAACGCACGGCCAGGAGTATTGTTGACAACACCGTCCAAGCAACAATCCATGCGAATCCCAACACGGGATCGAGCATAAACATTGCAATGGTTAGAAATATCAAACATGGATTTCGGCGCGCAGTAAATAATCGATGATATGAATCGAACGGTCGCCAGCAAAAAATACTAATGTCGTTGAATAAAAGCTGAAACAAACCTTCAAACATACGCCCGCCAATATAGGCTGCCAGTAACAACCAGAACCAGCTTGCTACCGGAGCAACTATACCCAAAAATTCCATCTGCTCCTGCTGTAATCCTACGGCCCAACACCAGTACCATACAGGGGGATGAACAATGTCCAACCCATGGTCCATTACATGACCTATTCTAGTGGATTGAAGTGACACCCTCGCCAATTTCCCATCGACAGTATCGAGAAAAGTCATAATCCACGCCATTATCAGGCCAAGTACGAAATAACCGTAATAAAATGCGATACCTGTAAGAATTGTCAGAAACCAGCCGAGACTCGTCACCATATTCGGAGATACATTCCAGAGAACACATTTACGCACCATCCAGCGAGCAGGCATTGGCCAAAACCATTTGGTAACAAAATCCGTAATGCCTTTATAGGACTTATCGTACATATAATTTTCTATTATCGACTGTTCTGCTTCAGTTATTCGTACAACATGAGACAGGTTAAATTTCCGCAATCGCGGATCATAACCACCTGTAAGTTCTTGCGGCGAAAAGACTTCAATAGAACCAAACGAATCGACTACCTGGGATTGCTTGATTTTTGGATAGATTTCTTCAAGCAGAGCACCGTTTATCCATGCTGCCACCGGGAACGGTTCAGATGAACTTGTCAGTAACGCCTGTGATTGCTGCAAGAGTTTACCCAGCACGTTTGCATCGAGCAGATAGTCAGCGCGGACAAGCAAAATTTTTTCATTGGGGCCCACCGAGGATAAATCAGCACGTTCTGAGAAATCGTCCAATTTTCCCATTGTTTTATGAATGCGCTCGCGTTGCGACAACCCCCAAAGAGGAACATCGCATTCACTTATAATGTGATAATACATACTAAAAATTGGTCGGCATTATATTTTAATAATTAAGTGCAATTTTTATTGCTACAATAAACATTCGACAATTAAACAGCTAGACATCAGAATTTAATTGCTACATGTTTAACGATAGCACTAAAAACGCCGCGCATGCTAATGAGTCTTTTCAGTTTGCGCAACTCTCAGACCCTCATCTTTCTTCTCCAGGAGCACCATTCCCCTGGCAAATTGCTAACAA
>CAJIBE010000044.1_pt1 | contig 16766 bp, 16 predicted proteins | sample 9199301 | NCBI WGS metagenome assembly CAJIBE01 (sample SAMEA7708291, study PRJEB35096) | sediment metagenome | biome: marine neritic benthic zone biome [ENVO:01000025]; feature: sediment [ENVO:00002007]; material: shallow marine sediment [ENVO:03000034] sea grass bed [ENVO_01000059] ... | reverse complement strand
TTTTTCAGTGATTCTTTCATGGTGGTTCTATTTCCCTTTAAAAATAGACCCGAGAATTCCGCGCACCAGTTGTTGTCCCATTCTCGATGTAACAATTTTGGTGACACTGCGAATAATGGTGTTGGTGGTTGTTCGACTGCTGCGTCTTGATCGAGTGCTTGTCCTTTTTCTGGTTGTAGGTCGTCTGTACTTTCTTTCTCTATCTGGTTCAGCTACGTCTTTGGCGGATTTTTCCGCACGTGCGGCCAGCCGTTCAAATGCACTTTTGCGGTCTATAGCATCGTCATAAACATCCAGTACCGGGCTGTCAGTCATCACGATCTTTCGTTCGGCAGCCGTGGCAGGGCCCATGCGAGATTCCGGAGGTCGAATCTTGGTATGCTCAACCACGGTCGGCGCGCCCTTCTCATTCAATACTGAAACCAGTGCTTCTCCCACGCCCAGCTGTGTGATCGTTTCAATGGTATTCAGTTTCGGGTTCGTACGAAACGTTTGTGCGGCGGCTTTCACTGCTTTCTGATCTTTCGGTGTAAATGCGCGCAAGGCGTGTTGTACGCGATTACCCAATTGTCCCAGAATGGATTCAGGGATATCCAAAGGATTCTGGGTGACAAAATAAACGCCCACACCTTTGGAGCGAATAAGACGTACGACCTGCTCAACTTTTTTTACCAGGGCCCTGGGTGCATCCTGAAACAACAAGTGAGCTTCATCAAAAAAGAATACCAGCTTAGGTTTTTCCGGGTCGCCTACTTCAGGTAATTCCTCAAACAGTTCGGACAGCAACCAAAGTAGAAAGGTTGCGTACAGCCGTGGTGTCTGCATTAAGGTTTGTGCCGATAATAGATTGATGTAGCCCTGGCCCTGTTTGTTACAACGCATAAAGTCGCTTAATTCAAGCGCAGGTTCGCCAAAAAACTTTTTTGCACCTTGTTGTTCAAGTACTAACAGACGACGTTGAATAGCCCCGACGGATGCCTTGCTCACATTCCCGTACCGGGTGCTGATTTCTGAAGAGTTTTCGCCGACAAAATTTAACATCGATCGCAGATCTTTCATGTCCAGTAACAACAAGCCTTCATCGTCTGCCATTTTGAATGCGATATTCAGCACGCCTTCCTGGGTGTCATTTAACTCGAGTAAACGCGATAATAATAATGGCCCCATTTCAGATATCGTGGTGCGAATAGGGTGTCCTTTTTTACCAAACAAATCCCAGAAGATGGTTGGATATCCGCGAAAGGTGTAATTCTCGGGGCCGGTTTCTTCGGCGCGAGAAATCAACTTCGGTTTTTCTTTGCCCGCCTGACTGATACCGCTTAAATCACCTTTCACGTCGGCTGCAAACACGGGTACGCCAGCCTGAGAAAAGCCTTCCGCCAGTATCTGCAGAGTGACGGTTTTACCTGTACCGGTGGCGCCAGCAATCAGTCCGTGTCGATTCGCTCGATTGAGCCGAATTTGCTGGATGGTTTCGCCTTTTCCTACGCGTAGAAATAATTGAGATGCTGGCAAGGGATCACTCCTGTTTATATTATCTGGCAATGATTTTGATACAAATTTATCCGTAAGTATATGAATTGAGTTTTAAACTTTAACTGGATCGGTATCCTATGGACGGAATTTTGAGTAACGCCAAGAATGTTACTATGATGTCGGTGTGAAAAAAAATAAACTGACAACAATTATTATACTAGTCATTGTATGGCTTCTTAATAGTTGTGCGGCCGCTCCCGGCCTTATACAGCTGGCGGCTTCTGAATCATCTAAGGAGGATGCCGAGAAAAATTTTTTAATGGCTGAGGAATATCGTCTTCAGTCAAATGATGAAATGGCTTTTCAATATTACCGTTACTCAGCGTTTGGAGGACATCAGCAAGCAGCATTGCGGCTGGGTAAGTATTACTATCAAGGCATAGGTACGCCGCAGGATTTTTTTGCTGCCAGGCGCATATTTGAGATGATCGCCTGGCAGGATAAATTGGATAAGGCGGATGAAGCATATTTGTATCTGGCTGAAATCGATTTTTATGGCAGGGGTAGGCCGCGCACAGAAATCCAGGGATACAAATGGATGTTAATTGGTACGCGCAGAGACTCGACTAAACGTCTAGAAATGAAAAAGAGGATGGATCCGGAGATGAGTCAACGCGAAATCTCAAAGGCGGTTGAGATTGCAGAAAAGTGGTTAATTTGGCGAGATCGGGACATCTCGGGAATTTGATAAGCGTTTGCGTTTATTCGTCCTGCATTTTTAACAAGCAATACTTTGTATAATCGGCTGCCATGTTGGCTGTCCAATCTCCTTTTGGTGTTGATTCCATTTTTGTGCACCATTTTTTGCTACCGACTTCTGGTGAGCATCCAGGAAACAGTAAAGCGATGCTGAGTACCATGAGCGTAATCCGAGTAATGCTTATATAATTCATGATTGGTTTTTGATTGTTGTCGTTAAATCTCGCTTACCACTCGGCAGGGATATTATATCCGGCATTTATGAGTGCATCAGTTATCAACTGTCCATCATAACCATAGATTACTTCAGTGCCAATGACAACGATGGGAACACCACGTCCTCGCAGGGCCCAAAAGCCCAATATTCCATGGATCGATTTTTCAGTGTCGTAATCAGTGTAGGGAATATTATATTGTGTGAGCGTTTTGCGCAGCGATTTGCAATACGGACACCACTCAGTGGTGTAGATAATGACATCTCTCGCGCCTTCTCTGGGTATATGCTTATAAGCAGCATAGCGGTCGATTGAAAGTAACGCGAGTGCGACGAACAATAATACAAGAAGAGGCTTTTTCATTCATATCGATTATAAGAACAGATTACGCTAATTATACCTGTAATATTGATCGGTTTTTCGATTCCATCCATACGGGTTAAGACGAACTTTTCATTGCAGAAAGGATAAGGTTAATGCCCGGACGACTCAAATGGAGCTTGAGTGATGGAAATGAAGATCCTAGAGGAAGAACAAACCAGATCAGAACTGATGCGAAAATTCCTGAAGCGGCTGGTTAATGATGACAGGCGTGCAAAACAGTTATTCAGGCTTTATTTTGATCGTGGAGAACTGTCTGAAGAGCAGTTTTATGATGCTATTTCGCGACGTTAATTACTGTTCGTTTACTCTATAAAAAACCCTCGCGTTATTGCAGAAGATCCTTTCGGTATCCGTTTCTGTTAATGCCCGCTTGATCAAATCAACGTCACGATGAGAGAAGGCACGCGGCGCCCTGGTTGATGGCAAATCGCTTCCAAACATGAGAGAGTTGGGATTCGCAGACTGTATGGCTGTTAGCGCGGATGCGACATCAAAGTCAATTCTTCCAAATCCGCTGGCCTTGATGTGAACTCCTTGTTCGGCAAGTCTTAAGAGCGAGCGAAGACCTGCTTTGCTTATTCCCAGGTGATCAATGCAGACTTTCGGCAGCCTGATTAGTGAATCTGAGAAATCATCAAGATATTTGGAGTCAATATAAACTTCAGTATGCCACTGGGCTATATCATGGACCTTTAAGGCAAGTTCTGTTGAAAACGGAACAGCGCCATTATTGCGGAACAAATTAAACCGTATGCCTCTTATGCCTGCTGTGTTCAGTTCAAGAACTTCTTCTTCAGTTATTGTTCCAGGTAACTGTGCAATGCCAACATAGGCAGGACCCAGCTTCTTTAGTGCGGCTTTCAGAAACGTTGTATCTGTCCCTTGAAATGATCCTGCTACCACTACTCCACCTACAAGTTCGTAACGCTGCATGATGGCTTTGTAATCCGCAACACTAAAATATTCCGGCAGATAGCCATGGTTAGTCTGTAAGGGGAACGAGTGATCAATGATATGGAAGTGGCTGTCAAATATCTTCATCAGGAAAAGATTACGTCTACATTTTATATGGACGCTGTTGCTCGTCCATGGCCGGCACAGAAAGCAACCTCTGGTCTTCCGGTTTTTTTAGCTCATTTTCCAGATACTTTAATCGATCTAGAATGCTGGGCGGGCGTTCTGCCTGATTGCGTAAAAACCGCGTTAACCAGCCTGGGCCTTTTGCAAGTTCGGGCTCCAGTTGCAGCGCTCGTTTATAATCCTGAATGGCGAGTTCATATGACTGCATGCGATCATGCAGAATTCCACGATTGGCAATACTCGTTGCAAACCCCGGTTCGGCCTGAATCACTTCGTCGTACAGCTGAAGGGCTTCCTGATAGTTACCTGTTTGCATGTAACTTCGTGCCAAACCCCGCCTGGCATGGAGATTAGTGGGATCAGCAATTAAAGCAGCGGTATAGTTTTCAATTGCACTTTGATAATTTTCGTCTTCGAAGTAGCGATTGGCAGCCAGATAACTTGCCTGCTCATTGGATTGAACGTGTAAGAAATGCTGGTAACCAAACCAGACGAGTCCACTAATCGAAATAACTGCAATTGCGGGGAAAAATATTCTTCCCATTAGTCTTCTTAAAATGAAATGGCATTGGGATTTAAACCGATGCCCAGGCAAAAAAAGTACGAGAAGATTCCGACTATGGGGACTGTAAGCACATTCGCTCTTTTGTGCTGAAACCTGATTTCTTCGTTGGTTGCTTTACGTTGCAATTTTTTCTCAAGACGTCGAATACTGAATACCCAAATGAGGCGACTGACGGGGATGAACAGAAATGCGCCGAGTATGACGACAGAACCTATAAAATACATGCTCATTTATATATTTCTCTGTTGTTTGCCTGGTTCTCCAGCATAAAAAGGGCGCATGGTGCGCCCGTTAATCAAACTAAAGTGAACCCTTGAAATTTATGCTTGACCTGGTGTGTCACCAATATCTTCCGTTAATACTTCAATCTCTTTATCCGGCATGGTTGAAAAGCGCATTTTATAGGCCAAAAACCACATCATGAACACACCAAGTCCCCACCATAAAATTTGCCATGCCCAGATTGAAGGCATACCAAAAATCCATGTGTTTGAGTCGTTTGGATTTCCGAAAATTGTGTTTCCAATAACGGCTCCGGGACCAATAGCAAAAAAGAACCACACAAGAGTAATAATCCAGGCTAACGGAATTAGTGTTCTTCGTTTCGATTCCGCTACCATAGTGCTGCCGCGCAGGAAATTATGGAATGTCATTTTGTGTTCTCTGTCTGCACTGTTTTGCGTTACAAATGAAATCAGGATCGCAATGCCGAAATTAAACAGTATTCCCCAGCCGGCGGAGTGAATGGTCAGAGGCCATCGCCCCCAGGGCATAAATTGTGAGCCTACACTCTCTGTCAAGGTTACCGCGACCAGTCCGGCAATGAGCCCTAACACGACTCCTTGTCGCGTTAACCATGGCCACCAGCATACAGCAATCAACGCGGGCCACATCTGAAAACCGTATGCCACGGCAAGTCCGCCCAATAAGACCAGGGCATCTTTGCTGGTTGTTGCTACAATGAGTGCTGCGATAACAATGACGACAACTCCAATGCGTCCCCAGAATTTCTGTTGTGCGTGACTTGCATTGGGGACAATAAATCTTTTCAGAATGTCACGTGTCAGCATTCCGCCGGCGGTAGACATATATGCCGCGCCAGTTGATTGCATGGCTGCCAGTGCACACACTGCAAGCAAACCAACAAACCATGGCACGGTGTCTCCCAGCAGAAAAATCAACTGTGGTACCAGCATTCCCTGCTTGCCGGCAGACTCCATTAAATCAATACCGCCAAGTCCGGCGGCCATTACATTGTTTGTTAACTCTGGATAGGCCTCGAGAAATTTTAGATCTGCACCAAGTAAATGACCTCCAAGCCCCTGAATCGCGGTAAATACAATAAGGATAAACCCGATGCCAAACGAGGAAGCCCATACTTGCTGCGGCGCAAAAGGTTTCGGGTTGCTATTGGAAAATGCCCACATTGAAAATGCCGGTGCAGACTGAATACCCATTAAGGCAAACATATACGTCAGTATCATTATGCCGGTCCACGCACCGCCAACGGCTGATGGACCATTACTGACTGCCTGAATGACACCTGGGATCGCAATATAATGACTAAATCCATCCGGCGTGCGTTTTTCATCCAGTGAAGCCAGCGCTGCAATGCCTTCGTTTAAACGCTCAAAACCGCCGACAAAATTAAGTGTAATTAATCCAATTGCGATTATCCCAAACGCCAGCAAAATCGCTTGCAGGGTATCGACATAAGCAACTGCACGCAGCCCGCCGGAGGCAACATAAATAATAACGACGATAGACAGTAACCACATACCAACTTCGACATCCAGTAAACCTTCTGTGAGTACATTAAACAGGAACCCGGATGCGCGTAACTGAAGTCCCAGGTAAGGAACCGAAAATACGAGGGCTACCAGTACGACTAAAATGCGTATGGAATCAGATTTAAAATACGTGGAGAGCATTTCGCCCGGAGTAATAAATCCGAAGTGTTTGCCCAGCATCCATTGTCGTTTCAGGAAAAGAACGCCGGTAAAGGGAATCGTAATTGCGTAAAAAGAGGCGTATGCATACTGGAAGCCATCTCTGTATAACAGGCCCGGGTGACCCATGAATGTCCATCCAGAAAAGGAAGTGGCCGTAGCTGCGAGGACAAACACCCAGAGAGAAATCTTGCGCCCGGCAATAAAGTAATCGCTGGCCGTTCGTGCACTCATTGCACCTTTAATACCCCAGAAAATGCAATAGGCCCAATACAGAAAAACAAAAATGAACAACCAGATAACTTTCTCTTCCATAACAAGCCCCTTTATCTAGTTAGAGTTCTTGACGCGGCGAATGGAGAAAGTCGTTATGGTGCACTAAATTAGTGCGGAATTAAAGAGTGTGCAAGGGCAAATTGCCGAATAAAGAGTCTCTAAATTCACTAAAAATATGTTCAGTCGAGATTCAGTTGGTTTAAGATTTATACGATGACGAATTCAGAAAACAGCATCTTATATTACATTCATGATCCCATGTGCAGCTGGTGCTGGGGATACCGGCCTGTCTGGGAGCAGCTGCAGCATCTGCTTCCCGATACAATTTGTGTCAAATATGTTTTGGGAGGATTGGCTCCGGATAATGAGCAGCCCATGCCGGTAGATTTGCAGAACACGATCCAGGGCTACTGGCGAAAGATCAATGCGGAGCTTGGTACAGAATTCAATTTTAATTTCTGGAGAGACTGTAAACCGAGACGCAGCACCTATCCTGCGTGTCGAGCAGTGATCGCGGCCGCGAATCAGAGTGCGGAAATGGAAATGATAGAAGCAATTCAGCGAGCTTACTATTTGCGTGCGATGAATCCTTCTGATGTTTCAACGCTGATTTCGCTGGCTGAAGAAATCGGGCTTGAATCGAATCTTTTTAAAAAAGATTTACATGCTGCTAAGACAGAAAGCGAGCTACAAAGGCAGATCGAGTTTGTTCGTAATGCACCAGTCAGAGGGTTTCCTTCCTTAGTATTGCAGCATGATCACAGAACTGTTCCGATCGGCATAAATTATCACGATGCGCAGGAAACATTGAGCCTGATTATTCAAAACCTCGAATTGGGTCAGCATCAACCGGCCGGTTAATAATAGGCATAGGACATCCGAGGCAAGCCGCGACCACTCGTAACAAGTCCCAACCCATTACGGTCACCGACTGGTTGGCCTCAATACAAGTTGCACAGGCAGACAAAAACTGTTCCTTTAACAATGGCACCATGTACTCCAGTTTCTCCAGGGCCTGGTTAACGTTGGTCAAGGACAGTTCACTTGCAGACACGCGTTGCATGCCCGTCAGTTTCAAAATTTTCATTCCGGCCGTGTAGGCCAGATCAATAGCTTCTGTCCCCGAATGACTTTCGTTTGCCAGCAAGGAGAGCACGTTATTGCATTCCCGTTTGATGGGCCCAAATGCATGATAGCTGCGACGAAATCTGCGTTTGCGTTCGGGAATAAAGTGCTGATCCAGGTAGTGTGACAGTAAGCGAAAATGCAACCATTCACGATAATCTGATTCCAGGTCTGCCATTATAAACTGGGTCAGATGCTGTTTAAGTTGTTTATATTGTTGTAGCGATAGTCGTTTTAGTGCAGGAATCGACATCTCAATTAAAGGTAGAATTTCGCTGTCCGGGATGTCCTTAATCAATTGGGCCAGGCGTATAACCTTATTCTGCAAAGGAGGCAGGTTGGCAATAAAAGCGATTTGCCTTTGATGTACTTTTGCATCCACATCCAGGCGCAATGCCAGCATTAACGCGTATGCGCTACCCGCATCTTGTGTCGACTCATTAATCGGCGCTGGTAACGATTGCATTAAAATGCCGGCAACTGCAACCATTACAGGATCCAGTGCGCCAGTGCTGTTAATGGATTCGGTCAGATTGTCGATCTTGCGTTGATAGGTTTTCGTCGTTTCGCTTTTGGGGCTTTCCTTTAACGGTTTTCCAGTCAGGTACTTTCCGTCCCAACCGGGTTGAATACGGCGGATGCGCTTGTCCAGCGCAGGGTGTGTGGAAAAAATATCAAACATCCGTAAATAGATAGCATCACCAAAAAACATATGACTACATTCTTCTGCTCGCGGTGATCCCAGACTGGTTCCTGCCTTTGAGCCTGCGATAACTTTCAGGGCGCCTGAAATCCCTTCAGGGTTTCGCGTGTATTGCACGGCGGAAGCATCCGCAAGGAATTCTCGCTGTCGACTAACCGCAGCTTTAATAATAGTCCCAAAAAAGGTCCCAATCGAACCGATAATAATCAGGCCTACACTCAGTGCCATTACCGGCAATGCCCCCTGATTACGGTTGCGCGATCGTGGCATGGCATAGAGTACAAACTTTCCCGACTGGCTGATAAACAGAATTCCGGCAAGTATGGTTATCAGATTCAGATTGATGCGCATGTCGCCATGCAGAATGTGACTGAATTCGTGAGCAACTACGCCTTGCAACTGATCTCTCGAAAGTCGTTCCAGGGCGCCTCGTGTTACGCCAATAACCGCATCGCTTTCACTGAATCCGGCTGCAAATGCATTGATCGTCGTTTCATTCAGCACATATACAGGCGGAACCGGCAGGCCGGCAGCGATCGCCATCTCTTCAACAATGTTTAGCAGTCGCTGTTCATCGACTGATTCGCCTGCATGCTCAATCGGACTTCCGCCCAGCAATTCTGCGACGGCATGGCCGCCTTGTGAAATTTGCAGACGTTTAAAGAAAATTACACAGCTTACTACCGCAATAACCGCAAACGCCGTTTTGGAGAGTACGCTCCAGTTGTTGCGCCCCTTTCGAATCAGATCGCCGGACGCAGACCAGACCTCAAACCCCCATACGGTTGCCGCCATTAAAAGTACAGTGAGTCCAATGATGCAAGCCACCGCTGCAGCAAATAACAGGATAAGAAGCCATGTCTTGTGTCGCGCCTGATCCTGCTGCTCAAAAAAATTCATTGCGCAACACCCGGAGTGTCAGATCAAATAATCTAGATACTTTTTTTCAACTAAAAAGACACCTTGGGCGCAGCCTGGATTTCTGCGCTGTCTTCCATTATTAGCAGTGTTGCATCGGAAGGATGGCCAAACATGCCGGCAAAAAACACCGGAGGAAAGCTTTGACGATACTCATTGTAGGCAGTCACTGAGTCATTGAATGCCTGACGCGTAAACGCGACCTTGTTTTCGGTCGATGTTAATTCTTCAGAAAGCTGCATCATATTCTGGTTGGCCTTGAGGTCTGGGTATGCTTCTACAACCACATTAAACTTTCCCAGCGCGGATGCCAGTGTTGACTCGGCTCCCGCGAGATCCTGAATGGCTGCAGCACTGCCCGGGCTGGATTTGGCGGCATTCAGAATAGCACTGGCGGCATTTCGTGCTGCGATTACCGCTTCCAGGGTCTCACGCTCATGCTTGATGTAGCCCTTGGCCGTTTCGACAAGATTGGGGATCAGGTCGTAGCGGCGTTTGAGTTGAACTTCAATTTGTGCGAAAGCATTCTGATAGCGATTTTTCAGACTGACCAGTCGATTATAGATGCCAACAATAAATAGAATGATGCCGATTACGACGACCAGAAAAATGATGATTGACCAGTCCATAGGAGTGCCCCATAAATTCAATGTGCAGCCATGGTACTAAAACATCAGGCTATTTAGAATGATATTTGGTTGTAAAATCTTTCCGCTGGGCATAATAAATCTTGATTCCTCAGTCTATCGATACGGCTAGATTCATTACGTCTGTCTATTTAATATATAAATGGACGATGCAAGCAAGAGTATTTTATTATAAATGATCAAAAGAATGATTCCTGTTTCTCGAAGATGGAAATGAGGCCATTCCTGATTTTTTTGTTTTCAATTGATTTCGGATGCAGTTCAGTTGCATTAAAAAGATCAACCGGGCATAAAATTTATTTTTTCAGAAGGTCAGATCTGTGAGAAGATCGTAAATAATAAATTTACCAACTGCGAGAAAAAGTAAAATTAGCATTTTAGATCTACTACAGGCGGTCTTCGCCACTTCTCACGAAAAGCGAGATATTGAAAAGGATCGAATAATTGATCTCGCAATCGATATGACCATTGAGGGTACCGATCCGCGATTAAAATCTGTTCGTGCGTACAAAAAACGGCTATGGCACTCCATCGAGGTCGCGGTGGACTATGTAATTGACGTAGTCGATTCGATGCCTGTTCCCTTGGAGATGAGCAGAAGCGCATTCTCAACCAATCCACAGGTTAATGCCTATTTTGCATCAGCTGATGAACTGCAAAGGGAAATTAGTTTTGATCAAAATGTCCGCAAATTTATGGCCAGCAAGAGAGGTATAGCAGATAGTTGCTTATACCTTGGAATGGGAATGGACATGTCAAAAAAGAAAGTCTTCGTGCCTGTGCTTAAAGGTGAGACTATGCAACGAGACGTCGCACGCACTGCAGTCAACTTTTCTGAACATCGATTCGTCGATCCGTCTGACGATGAGCCTAGCCTGCGTCGTAAAATAAAAGAACGCGTGTTCATGACATTGGTTCAGTGCGCGCTGAAAAAACTCAGTCAAAGCAAAAACCGAAAGCAGGAGCTTGAAAAGCAGCGCATTATATTACGAGCAAAGCTCAGAAACTTAAATCATCAGGCGCTAGGGCTGGAGCCGTTAACACAATCAATGGCTCAAGGGGAAAATAGCCCAGAGCAATTGAAAGAAAAACTGGATGAAATTGAAAATAAGCTTAAGGAATCGGTAACCAATATAGCAACCTTGGATCAATTTCTGGAAATAATAGGCAGTGTGATGGCTGATCCAGAGGCATACATTAGAGTCGAAAATTCATCAATTCAACTAACACGAATGAATCTTATCTCTTCACTAAAAGACGAAGACCCCGGCGAAGAAATTATATATACAACCTTTAAACGCAATGATGAAAAAGACGCGATTGGGCGTCTTCTTAAAGTTCCGTACACAGAGTTATTGCTATAGTACGCATATAAATGAAAGTTGGTATTTACAGATGTTGTGCATTAAACACTTGTTATTTCCCTGAAAGCCGCACTAATTGCATTACATAAGGTTCGATTGTGCAGCCATGATAACTTTACATATAGAGAGGGCCTTCAAAGTATTCCCCGGGCTAATTTGTAATACTATCATCCCGAAAATACTACAAATATATTTGATGATAACCGTGCCTTTTTGGCGCTGAATGCAAGCAAACCATCAACCTGAAAAACAATACTATATGTCATATTCAAAATATTGGGGTCAGGCGCGGGTAATTTTCACTCTAGTGGCAAGTTTGTTTGTATATGACGTTAGTTGTGCGACACCAAATAGTGAATTTGCAGGCAAGGACGTATGCGCATCCTGTCATCAGGAAGCATATCAAAGTTGGCAACACTCTCACCATGATCTGGCCATGCAGGAGGCAACCCCTAATTCCGTTTTGGGAAATTTTGACAATCAAACTTTCACGTATTTTGACGTAACCTCCACGTTCACTAAAAAGGACCAAAAATATTTTGTTAAAACAGATGGTCCCGATGGTAAGCCGACAAGCTACGAAATTGCATTCGTATTTGGAGTGTATCCTTTACAGCAATATCTTATCGAATTTCCCGGTGGACGTTATCAAAGCCTAAGTATTGCCTGGGATTCGCGTACAAAAGAAGAGGGTGGGCAACGCTGGTTTCATCTTTATCCAGACGAAAAGATTTCACACGAAAGCCCGCTGCATTGGACCGGGCTGGATCAGAACTGGAATTATATGTGTGCTGAATGTCACTCAACGAATCTCAAAAAGAATTTTTATCAAGACGCAGATCAATTTAAAACCACCTGGTCAGAAATTAATGTCTCCTGTGAAGCCTGTCATGGCCCTGGTCAGGATCATGTCGACTGGGCACAGCGAACACCTGAAGAGCGGAAAAATACAAACAACGGGTTCAAACTGACTCTAGAAAACTCGGCGGCCTGGGTCATAAATCCAGAAACGGGATTGGCTTCTCGAGAACCCGCAAGAAGCAATAAACTGGAAGTAGAAATGTGCGCGCGCTGTCATTCGCGCAGAAGTATTCAATCAGAGGATTACGTTTATGGAAGGCCTTTGCTGGATACACATATACCAGCAATCTTGAGTGAACAACTGTATCACTCTGATGGGCAAATCGACGATGAAGTGTATGTGTACGGTTCATTTTTGCAAAGCAAAATGTATCAGAAAGGTGTGACCTGTTCTGATTGCCACAATCCTCACACCTTGCAGCTGAAAGCGGAAGGCAATCAACTCTGTGGGTCCTGTCATCTGGCAACCAGATTTGATTCCCCTGATCATCATTTTCACACAGAAGATACGGGTGGAGCAAAATGTGTTTCATGTCATATGCCAGAAAAAAATTATATGGTCATCGACGCCAGGGGGGACCATAGTTTTCGAATACCTCGGCCAGACCTTTCGCTAAAGCTGGGTACGCCGAATGCGTGCACGCAATGCCACAAGGACCAAAACGATGAATGGGCTGCAAGTGCGGTAGAAAAATGGTATCCCGCGAGTCAAAGACGTAAGGAGATTCATTACGCTGAAGTATTAAGTGCCGGTCGCAAGGGAAGTGCAGATGCCAATCAATTGTTGATCGATCTCGCAAAAAATGGATCTCAGCCGGCGATCGTACGAGCGACTGCTGCTTCACAGTTACAAAGTTATCTGAATCCACTGACATTAACCGCGGTAAATGATCTGCTTCATGATGAAAAGATTTTAGTAAGGTTTAATGCCATTAGCGTAGTAGAGGGCTTGCCTCCTGAGGTGAAGGTGAAGTTGCTTAGCCATCTGTTAGATGATGATATTCGTATGGTGCGTCTGGAGGCCGCGAGAGTACTGGCCGACTCAAGGGTGCAAATTGCAGATGCAAGTGTGCGGCAAAAGTTAGATCAGACCATTGAAGCGTACGTCGCTGCCGTCTCGATTAATGCCGAGCGGCCCGAGGCACATGTTAATTTAGGAAATCTTTACTTGAGTATGCAAAAAGTTGAGCATGCGCAAGCCGAATATGAAAAAGCCATTGCTCTGGATCCGACGTTTATTTCCGCATACGTCAATCTTGCAGATCTATATCGCGCAAGAAATATGGATAATGAAGGGAAACGTTATCTCCTTTCTGCAATTGAGAAAGAACCCAATGCGGGTGCGCCATACTATGCTCTTGGGTTGCTATACGTTCGCCAGAATAAGCTGAGTGATGCGCTTTCTGCCTTGCATACAGCAGTTGAGCTGGAGGCGGACAATGTTCGCTATAAATATGTATATGCTATTGCGTTAGAATCGAGCGGGCAACTTGAAAAAGCGCTGCAGATTTTAATGCTGGCTCACGAGCAACGTTTGGCTGATCGTGATGTGCTTTACGCATTGATTTCTTTTCATCAAAAATCGGGGAATACTGAGCAAGCGAAACATTTTGCGGGAGTGTTGCTAGAGATATCGCCCTGGGATCAAAATGCGAAAGCGTTGTATAACCGTCTTTAAAAATTAAGTACGCTAATTAAAAATTGCATTTAATTAACATAGCCTTTGTCAAAATAAGGTTGTAGTTTATTTGGTGTGCTGAGCAAGTATTACTAAAATAGTGATGTCCAAAGAACTGCAACAACCAATATCAATGTAAATAACACTTTTCCAATTGGGCACAGCCGTTTTCCAAAATCATTATAAATATCACTTCGTAAAAACCATAGCGGAAAACTGATAAGCCAGGCATTTCGCTTATGCTCAATATTAGAATAAGCCATAAATCCCAATATTAAATAAATAAAAAAGAGAGTTAAAATTAGGCCAGAAATAATTTTACTGATTATCATTTGGGAAGATGGTGGATGATGGCCAACTCTCGGTCATAAGGGGACCATTAACTTCAAATCGAGTGATAATTTAGACTTTAGCAGCAAAATTCGTTATTAAAAAATATTTTTTTAAAATTGTCTTTGGCAAATCAATGCCACCGCTTATTTGGGGCGCTGGGCCAATACCTCACTCAATATTTTTCCAGCAGCACGATGATGTTCTTCATCATCATTCCTGAAAAATTACGTGGAGAAAAATCCAATAAACATCTTGATCACAATCGCGTTAAAAATGTCGATAAAAAATGCACCCACCAACGGGATTACCAGCATCGCTTTTGTCGAAGGCCCAAATCGGCGGGTGACTTCGCTGATATTGGCAATGGCAACCGGTGTGGCCCCCAGTCCCAGGCCGACAAAACCCGAAGTAATCACTGCAGCATCGTAATCTTTTCCCATCAGGCGAAATACGATGAAAGCCGCAAACAGGGCCATGACCAGCATCTGAATTAACAAAGCAACCATAATAGGTCCAGCAGCTCCAGTTAAAACCCAGAGGTGCATGCTCATCAGGCTCATGGTTAAAAATATATTCAAACTGACATCACTGGCACGATCCAATGCGGTCGAGTGCAGTTGCACTTTTACAATGTCTAGAAAATTCGTGATTACAATTCCAACAAACATGGAAGTCAAAAACCCGGGAACGAGAACACCGCGAGAGAACAATAATTCGTTGACTGTGTGCCCGGCGCCTACACAAATTGCCAGCACGAGAATATTGTTTAATGAGTCTTGTAAGGTTTCTGGTTGATTAACTGGACTGGCGTCCGAACTTTGTTGTGCCGGCCTTACAGGCTCCTGCGTACATTCAAGGTTGTTTTTAGCGATTAAGCGTTTTGCAATTGGGCCTCCCAGGATGCCTCCTGCAATAAGCCCAAACGTGGCAAATACGATTCCTATCGCTGCCGCGCCTTGCAGGCCTGCATTTTCTGCTTCACCACCCCATGCGATTGCTGTGCCGTGTCCACCGGCAAAAGAGATGCTTCCCGCCATGAGCCCATAACCAGGGTGTGCATCAAAAAACAGGGCAATCCCTATGCCGGTTGCATCCTGGATGATCAGAAAGACAAAGGCGATGATGGCGAGAGAAACCAATGCCTTGCCACCACCAGCCATGGTTTTGAATTTGGCAGAAAGACCAATCGTGCTAAAGAAAATGAGTAATAGAAAATCCCGAACCTGCAAATCAAAATTTATTTCGGCATTCCAGCCTTTATAGATAATTGCAACGACAATACTGCATAAAATTCCTCCGGTTACGGAAGGGGGGATATAGTTTTCCTCAAGGAATCTTATTTTTTTATTCAGATAATAGCCTATATAAAGAACAAGAATGCTAATCATGACGACTTGCAGTGGTTCGATGGCAATGACATGTAATTCGGGCGCTGATTCCATGATGTTCTTTAACTTTACATAATGTTCACATTAGGAATTGTACTTCAAAAGTAAGTATTTCAGTAGAAGTTAACTACTATGATAGCAAGTTGTAATAACTAAAGGTTTTTACTCGAAATCCTGGAACAGGAGTGATTGAATGAGAGCAATTAAAAATGCGGTACTTAAACCAAAAAGCAACAGCCCCCCCATTGCCTCGAATGCGCTCAATAGTTGCCACTTGCTGGAGAGGGTAATGTCGCCATAACCAAGGGTAGTTGACGTCACTACTGAAAAATAGAGCGCATCATAAAGGTTGTCAAATTCTTCAAGATCGTAATAAATAACGGCCCAGGCCCAGGCCTCAATAGTATGAATACTTATAATGGCAAAAATGGAAAGTCCAATTATGCTCATCAAGCCCAAAGTATTTTTTGATTGAATCAGTTTTAGCTTAAACGGCTTCAACCATCTTGCGAGGAACACCAGGCATGTGACGTGAAAAATAACTGTCACAATAATTATGGTCGTGCCTAGTAACAATTGTTCGTCTTCCATAAGTTCTATTTCGGTTATTTTGAATTTCTTTTATGCTAGGTGCAGTGGAATTTTTTCAAACATAATATTTGAGAAATTTTACTACACCCTTTGGAAAGATGACGAATGTTTTCAGTAATGTAACACAAAAATTTCTTTTTCTGGTTCTTAGGTATTAAGAAAAACATAATTTTACAAGTATCACGACCCCATGATTCTTTTCGTACGCATTCACCATCAGAGTAACGCAAGATATACTTTTGCTGCTGTGGTATGTCTGTGATTCGTCAAGCGCTAAGTAACCTGCGCTATCGATGAAACGGCAATTCGTAATTAAATATAATGCGAGTATCTTTTATGTAATCCCCGCCATCAAAATCTGCACGTGCATGTCTTACTCGCAACCAGTAGCCATCAAATCTGCCGGTCTTGGGTCTGAAATCCAGCGTAATGTCATATTCGCTCTCATCTGGAA
>CAJIBE010000068.1_pt1 | contig 16788 bp, 19 predicted proteins | sample 9199301 | NCBI WGS metagenome assembly CAJIBE01 (sample SAMEA7708291, study PRJEB35096) | sediment metagenome | biome: marine neritic benthic zone biome [ENVO:01000025]; feature: sediment [ENVO:00002007]; material: shallow marine sediment [ENVO:03000034] sea grass bed [ENVO_01000059] ... | reverse complement strand
TCCCCGCCCTGCGTCTCTGCGGCTATCTTCGTTAACGCCGCCGTCAGCGTCGTCTTACCATGGTCTACGTGTCCGATCGTTCCCACATTTACATGCGGCTTCGTTCGCTCAAATTTCTCCTTCGACATCGATTGCTACCTCCGGCAACGCTGATTTTAAATACAATACTTAAAGGGCCCATAAACGATGGAGCCCATATCCGGACTTGAACCGGAGACCTCTTCCTTACCAAGGAAGTGCTCTACCGCTGAGCTATATGGGCAATGCACTCTTGCCTGGCCACTCCTATCCTTGCCTATCCTTGGGACGCCAATTCAAATATTCTTTACTTCTGTGCACCGTGGTCAACTCATACCGCCTATTTGCCACTACCTCGTATATCGGCCTATAGTTGGAGCGGGTGATCGGGATCGAACCGACATCATCAGCTTGGAAGGCTGGGGTTCTACCATTGAACTACACCCGCAACACACTCACATTATGGTGGAGGGGGTAGGATTCGAACCTACGTAGGCATAGCCAGCAGATTTACAGTCTGCCCTCGTTGACCGCTTGAGTACCCCTCCGCACACAAAGCCGGCTATTCTCAATTAGATAAGAGCTTAGTGTCAACAAGTAGGATGCAAAAAGTGGCTATTTATACCTTCGATCCGCCAAATGGGTGCTCATTATAAACACAGTTGAGATTTTTTCGTATCTATGAGGCAATACCGCCCTTACTATTGGTCACATTCACTCACTACGCTTCGTCCCTTTCAGCAGGCCAGGCCTGCCATTACGAAATAAAAAGGTATCAATTTTTTATTACCATCGATTTTTGACAAATTTTTGATTAATTAAACAATGAAAGTATCAATTTATGGATCCGGTTATGTTGGCCTGGTCACTGCCGCCTGTCTGGCCCAGGTCGGGAATCAGGTGGTTTGCGTCGACATCGATGCAGATAAAATCAACCAATTACGCCAGGGAATGATACCGATTCACGAACCTGGCCTGGATGATTTGATTAAGCAGAATCTCGATGCCGGCCGCATCCAGTTCACCCAGGATGCGCAGGCGGGCGTTGAACATGGATTATTTCAGTTTATTGCAGTGGGTACGCCGTCGGATGAAGACGGTTCGGCAGATTTAAGTCATGTGGTCAACGTTGCCAATACCATTGCGCAATATATGAAAGAGTATCGCGTCGTCGTGACAAAATCGACCGTCCCGGTCGGCACTGCAGATCTGGTGCGGGATTCGATATCGAGTACGCTTCAGGACGTGGGTGTCGACTGTCAGTTCGATATTGTATCGAATCCGGAATTTCTCAAGGAAGGGGGTGCAATTGAAGATTTTATGAAACCGGACCGGGTGGTTGTGGGCACAGACAGTCCACGTGCAGGTGAGTTGATGCGAACCCTCTACGCCCCGTTCAACCGAAATCATGACCGCGTCAAGATCATGGATATTCGTTCTGCCGAGCTGACCAAATACGCAGCCAATGCCTTGCTCGCTACCAAAATCAGTTTTATCAACGAACTGGCAAATCTTGCGGAACGGGTTGGCGCCGATATTGAGCAGGTTCGCGTTGGAATCGGGTCTGACCCCCGCATTGGTTATCACTTTATCTATCCCGGTTGCGGATACGGTGGCTCCTGCTTTCCCAAAGACGTACAGGCACTGCAACATATCGGTCGTGAGGCAGACTTCGAAACGCGATTAATTGCGGCCGTTGACCAGGTCAATCAAGATCAGAAAGAAGTGCTGTTCAATAAAATTAAAAGGCGTTTTGGGGGAAATTTAAAAGACAAAACGTTTGCACTTTGGGGGTTGGCATTCAAACCCAATACAGACGATATGCGCGAAGCTTCCAGTCGTGTGCTGATGCAGCGATTGTGGGATGCTGGTGCCAGTGTGCGCGCATATGACCCGGTTGCAATGAAAGAGTGCCAGCGAATTTATGGTGCCAGAAACGACCTGGTGTTGTGCGAACATGCAGATGAAGCCCTGAACAATGCCGCAGCACTGATTATTGTCACCGAATGGACTGAGTTTCGCAGCCCTGATTTTGATTTCATCAAATCTACGCTGAATGAAGCCATCATATTTGATGGAAGAAATTTATATGACCCCGATTATTTGAAAAAACAAGGCATTGAATATTACGCAATCGGGCGTGGCGATTCGGTTAAAAGCCATGTTTCATGTTAAATAGTAGAATTTCGGTTCTCGACGCAACACCACCGCTGCTAATGACCCTGCAAGGCGGTGTGTGGCATTTGATTACATCGATACAAAAGACCGACGCGCAGACTCTGTTATGTCAGTGTGTGAATAGTAAAGACCGCAAGCTCAACAAATACACTCGCGAACTCAAAGAAATTCCATTTCATGTCGCCGAAGGTGTTTGGGAGTTGGAATATGGTGCGCAGATTATGACTTTACTGCATCCTTCTCTGGATACACATCCTGCGCGCGGCGTGTGGGAAATGTGGTTACAAGCCAATCAGCATTAACACTTTTTCGCACTGACTATATAAAAAGGGTTGTTGATCGCAAGCGATCAACTATTTCCTCATATCAAAGTGAAAGCCATAGAACTCATTGGCAAAATTAATGCGCAGAAAATCAGCTTCTTGATTTTCCAGGTACCCCATCCCGATATATGAACCGCTTACTGACCCGCAATTGCTGATTTCAATGGCAAAATCGTAGGCATTGTAATTCGAATTAATTAACAAAACCTGCCCCTCATACTTACACTTGTCGGAATCAGAACCTGCAATCTCGCCATCTGCATTGATTCCAAAATTAATCATCAAACCATCACGGTCTGTGAAACTCCAATCCCCCGCCACAAGATCCAACGATGACGCCTGCTCGTAAATAGAATTGTATGCAATCTTAAGCGAGCCTGTATCGCCCCCATTCAAGGTTACGAAATGCGAGTCGATTACTCCTTCACTCAGTGTGCCGGTAATTGTTGCGTAATCAAAAGGCGCGCCGTCCAGAGCATATAAATTATATTTCGCATAGTAGTAGTCACCGTCCAGACGCACGGCCCCGACACAGACCGCTTTCGCCTTGTTACTCACGGCCGTAGAGCGATCGCCGATATGCATAACCTGGAAATCGTAGGGACCTCTCCCACGAATATCAAAACTTCCTTCCCATATTCCATCGAGCAGCGCCCGCTCGGCAAACGAATCCTCTTCTGGTTTATCTACCGGGGCAGCACAGGCGAATAATAGAAAAAACAGGATTGGAACAACCAACACCCCAAGCATAATAATTTTCCTGCCATCATTGAATTAGCACGGATAAAAACACACTTCATTTGTCCTGACAAGATTATGCGATCAAATGGCGGCGCAATAATCAAAGACCTCCACAGTTCCTTTTTAGTGACGAAGTAAACAAAGTGTAACTATTTTTGTACGTATATTCAGTCAAGACTACGCCCCAAACTGAAGAGACTACATATCGGGTCAATAATGAAAAAATTTATTTGTATCGTATTTATCTACATCTGCTCGAATAATGTATATGCGAAAGCCATGGATGGAAAAATGGCACTCGCATTTTGCAACGACACAATAAACTGCGCATTGATTGCCAGCTCATATAGCGATGGATTTAGTTATGCCTTACTGGCTTTGCGCGCGGAGAATACCACGTACTGCATGCCATCCGGCGCGAGCACTGGATTACTGGGCAGGGTATTTAAAAAATATTTGATTGATAACCCTGAAAAACTGCATTTTACGGCGGCGAGCCTTGCAGTAACTGCATTTTCAGAGGCATTCCCCTGCGAAGAGTAGATAAGTAACTGACAATTACCCAAACTGCTGCAAACCAGTTTGGTATATGTATTTGATTAACCAGCTTTCACTCTGAAATTAAATCAATGCGTATGCAATAGTTACCAATCCAGATGCTACTCGACTTGCAGTTGTTCAAGATACAGTAGCAATTCGAAAATTCGACCTCTCACAAATGTCCTAGTAAAGCGAGCATCTACATATAATAAACTTTCATGATCGAAATGATCGCCCCACACCGGCATGGACCGTGGCCCATGAACTTTAATGCTCTCACTACCTTCGATAATTCTAAATAACGCTCGCGTTGGGAATACACCACTATTATCGCGCGCCAGCAATGTTAAATTCGTAGGCTTAACTAGCAACTTTGGCGTATAGATTCCATCCCCTCTGCCGCCGTCTCCATGGCATAACGCACAAGAACGTCTGTATTCCTGTTTGCCTGCGGCAATTGCATCATCAATCTCTTCGCTGAATGCCATTTCCGAATAACCGAATAAACTCAATATGATCAAGCCTGCCACTTGCGCTGCGTTAATAAACCTGTACATACGTTTTTCCTTTTCAACTATCGTTTGCCAGAATATTCGCTTTTAATTTTACCAAAATGCACCTTTTGACGACTGAGTTATATCAGGTTACTTCAATCGTATATCTGCTTTTCGATCTGTAGGACAATTCCGGCGCCTTAAAAATTCACTCTAGACTCGCAGCTTACAGAGTTCGCGCAGGCTCGATGATCGCACAACCTGAAAGTGTCATATTTCCATAACATCACCATATGTTTAACCGGTTCTATGTAATGTCAGTGATAAAAAGATCGTAATTAACCAACCAGTCAAAATTCCAAATAGGAGGGATGAATCCTCATACGTTGTGTGTTGGTCCCGAATCAGACATGAAATCGAAAAGTGAGCTGGACGCTATCCTGAAGATTATTGATAAGTTTGATAACCTGCTATCACTTATCAAGGATGTCACTGAAATCAGTATCAGTCCAAATGCCAACGTCATTCTATCCGGCAATCTTCCCTCGCACGCAGTATTCAACTACACGGGCGAAATCTGTAAGAATTCCCCCTAGGGGTAACTATTTTACTTCATGAACCAAGAAACTTTCGTCCGACTGCAGTGAGGTTTCTCCAGGTTATCTTTATGAGAGACTGAAACCTCTCAAGGAATGTTGGAGCTGGCGATCCGAGTCGAACGGACGACCTGCTGATTACAAATCAGCTGCTCTACCAACTGAGCTACGCCAGCTTTACAAAATCACAATTTTTAACTGAGGTCAGACGCTATTTATTAAGAAGAATCCAGACCTTTGTTTAATAATCTGTATTGCGTGAGAAAAGAAATAAATTGGACCTCGCTTTGTTTATTAGTCTAGTTAAATCCAAGATTTGAATCAACGTCTCAGGTGCATTTTGATTCCAGCACCAGCATACGGTCATTTTTTCGGAGCAGTTCTTCAAGTACATTGGGTTGTTCAGAATCACCGTCCTGACGAAAATCTACCCAGTGCTGGGTAAATTCATTAAACCGCACTTCCATTTCCGGCTTCAGTTGCAGTTTTTTGATTTCAGCAACTTTGCTGCGCGCTGCGCCCAGCTTTTCATACAGGCCCAACGAAATGGCATGTAAATGATTCGGCGGCTCGGGCATGATGTAATAATCGCGAACATTATTATTTTCCAAATACGCGACCGTTGCCTTAGCCGCATCTAAGGATTTATGCGGTGGCAAATATACCCAGTAACTTTTTGGCTGACGCTCCTTGACTGATCGTTGCCTGGCATCGATCCCGGAATCAAGCAAAACCTTATAGACATCATCGCTAAGTCCAGAGTTCGCAAATGGTCCAACAGAAAAACACACCAGCTTGGGCTTACTATTACCGGGCTGTCCGGCGCGCGAACTTAAACGATACGCTGCATCACGTTGGATCGATTTGGCTTTGCCATTGATACTTCGCTCGGACAACAGCTCTATCGGCGTCTGCCCAAGGGCCAGACTGGAACGTCCGGTAACCACCTGGCCAAAGTCCTGCTGCTTTGCCCAATAAAAGAAAGCCACATTCACAAAAACCAAAAATAAAATCGCGGTTCGCATACTATGCTCTTTGCATGATCTCCAACCCTTCCAGTACTAACTCAGGCCGTACAATAAATTGATTATTACTCAAATCCAATAGTGTCGAACTGTCTCCACCGGTAACAAAAACCGACACACCTTCTGCCACCATTGCACACATTGCGTCCATTATGCTGCGCAAACCATATTGAAGGCAAAGCATACTGCCTGAATGGACTGCGCTATGTGTATTGTGGTTGAAAAATTGCACTGGCGGTTGAATATCAGAGAGCACTATTCCGCTGGCTTTTTCTGCCAGCATGGAATGCATTAATTTTGCTCCTGGCATGATTAGCCCCCCCATATGAAGACCTTGCGAATCGATCATATCGAGCGTAACGGCGGTACCGCAATCCACTACCAATTTTGTACCCTCAGTTGCGTGCTTCGCAGCAACAAGGGCTGCATACCGATCAGAACCATAGCTGGCCGGATCTGTACATCCAAGCCGAACCCCATACCCCTCACCGCGTGATTCGTGAAAAACCATGTCTATGCCTGTTTGCGCATGCAGGCCTTGACTAAATTGTTCATCAAAGTCAGCACCCAGAACGCTGACCGCATGAATTTCACTACATTGCTCTGCAGGTAATTTGGCAAGTAATTTTGCAACACCGTTTTCTGTGTCGTATGTAATCGCATCACCAGATCGCCATTGATCTTTGTCTATCGTCGCCCACTTGCAACGGGTGTTGCCGAAATCAAGAAGCAGTTTCATGTCTGCGTCCGTAACGTGACATCACCAACAGATATGGATTCAATATGGTTATTGGTCTCGAGCAGCAAACAACCCTGCGCATCAATTCCACGCGCTACACCAACCTTGACCTGCTTATCATTTTGAATCGTCACACTGCGGTTATACATTAAATCCCAATGCTTCCATCGATTCACCAGATCCTTTACGCCATTACCTTCAAATTCCTGCATTCCCACCGCCACACAATTAACCAGATCTGCGACAAATTCACTTCGCGATCGTTGCCATCCGGGAAAGTTACTCAGGACATCCGTCCATTGTTGATCAATTTCAATTTTGCTATAGCGTGACATCGCCACATTAACCCCAAGCCCGATAATCATTTTACAACCTGACCCTAACTCACCCGAACATTCGATCAGCAATCCTGCCAACTTCTTGCGATTACAGTAAATATCATTAGGCCATTTTAAGCCCAGATTCGGAAAACCCAGCGCGTGCAATTTTTCTACCAGACAAATTGCCAGAAAAGGGCTGACAACGCTTGCCTCATGCAGCGATCGACCAAAAGGCCAAACAATCGACAGGTAAATGTTCGCCGCGTACGGAGATACCCATACTCGGCCTCGTCGTCCCCTACCCGCAGACTGCATTTCTGCTGTCACGACCGTGAAACCGTGGTCCGATGAGTCTGGAAGGCCGGCCGCAAACTCATTAGTGGAATCGACCTGAGTAAGGCAGTGCAGCTCCTCCATTCGTACCAGCGATTCGGTGTCCAAATGACTCAAAATATCTTCTCGCACCAAGAGATCTAATGGATTAACCAGTCGATATCCCTTTCCCGGGACACGTTCAACGTCAATCCCACTGGATTCGATACGCAAGATACAATTGTGTATGGTACCTCGTGTCACATTAAATTGAGCCGCAAGCTCCTCTCCCGACCGGAACCCGGAGTGATTGAGTAGGGGTAATAATTCTGTAAAATCCAGCACTGGCTCGTTAAGACAAACGGAAGATCTGCATCTATAAAATGTTAAGGCATTGTCGCCATTAAAAGGTAAAATAACTCATCCAACAGCCAAGCCCGCCCATGCCTGAACCCAAAAAAGCGTTATCTACATCATTCGTGTTGGCATTCCTGATACTGGGTAGCTCTGCTTTCAGTGCAGAATATTATGTCTACAAACATAAAGATGGCACAACCTGGTATACCGATAAAAGCATGCCAAAAGATAATTATAAGCTGATTGCTACAATTGGTCGTCCCACCGCTTCCGTTTCGTGCCAGGGCACCACACTGAATTCGCTGGAAAATCGCGCCAAAGATCATGAGCCCATCATCCAGCAGTATTCCGATCTATATGGTGTGAACGATAAACTGATCAAGGCAATTATCATGGTGGAATCCTGCTTCGATCGCTATGCAGTATCCAGCGTAGGTGCGCAAGGTTTGATGCAGCTTATGCCCGCCACGGCAAATCTGATGGGTGTTTACAATGTCTTCAATGCCAAGGACAACATCAAAGGCGGAACACGCTATTTCAGGCAGATGCTGGAATTATTTGGCTATGATCTGGAATTGGCGCTAGCAGCCTATAATGCGGGTCCAACGGCCGTTAAGAAATACAATGGCGTCCCACCCTACTCTGAAACCATTAAATACGTCAAAAAAGTTATAAAATATTACAATCGATATGCAGGGATCGATTCCTGAACTGATCTAGATCCTGCGTCATTCACTCCCTTTGGGGGAAATAAAATTAGCTGTTTTTCAAATTCATGCCGTTGCTGAAAAAGATCCTCGTTGCTGTTCTTATTCTATTCATAACACTGGTTGTGCTGATTATCACTGCGTACAAACTGGTGGATGATCGCTACCTTAAAGAGAAAATAATTAACGCCCTGGAAGACGGATTAAATCGACAAGTCAGTATCGACGACGATTTCAGTCTGACACCGCGCGCTCTGCACCCTGTTTTAAACGCCAGAAATGTACGCATTGCCAGTGCCAAATGGGATCCGCAGTCCAGCCTCATTGAAGCCGACCGTTTTCAAATTGGCATCAAATTGCTGGACTTGTTTCGAGGCATTATCACAATAGAAAATCTGGTCTTTAGCGATGCAACGTTCAACATCACAAAGAATGAAGATGGACTATCCAATCTGGATTTCAACAAATCAGGGACAACGCCAGCCGCGAAGCCAATAACTCCATACTTTGTTATAGATAAAGTTGAAATGGACAATGTGCAAATTAATTATACGGACAGACAGAAAGAACTCAACTTCACTGTTGTATTAAATGAATTCGATATTGTAACGCTGAGCGAGGATCAGATTCAGGTTGCAGTTTTCAGCAACATAAACGAGCAACCTATCAAACTGGACGCATCAATGTGTCGAATCAGGAATCTGGTTGCAGGGAACAACTGTACGATTAACGCGCAGATCAATTTCAAATCTTTTGAAAACAAAATTAACGGCACCCTCAACATCAGCGGTGCAGGGCATGATAACAATTTACAGATTCACATAACGGGTGGCGACATCAACGAACTGGGCTTGCCCGGTGATATTCAACTGCCCTCTACACAATCCGTGCAAATGGGCTATATTCTTCGTGGGCAGTTGAATGCCTTACAAATAGCCGACCTTTCAGGAAAGGTTGAACTGGTTGATACCCACGTGGATATTCAGGGGTCTATCCATTCAGTTAATCCAGTAAGCGGCGTGGAACTAATCCTGAATGCTTCCGGATCACAACCAAACTGGCTAAATCTTTATCAGGAAGTTTTTCCCCAAAATCTGATTAACGAATTTTCCGTGCGCGCGAATATACGAGACGAAGGCAGCAGTTGGAAAATTAGTGACATTGATTCGAGCGTTACCATCGATAAAAGCACACTGACCGCCAAAGGCAGCATCCTACTGGGAAGTGAAACCAACCACCTTGAACTCGATGTCAGTGCGCAGGGAGATGACCCGGAGTGGATTAATCATTTACAAAACGTTATAGCAGCAGAAAAAATTGATCAATTTTCGTTACAGGCTGGCGTGAAAAGCTCGGGTGAGTCTATATTGCTGGAAAATATTGATAGTTCATTAACAACCAACAACAATACGATCACTACGCAGGGGTCGATAACCGTGCCCCACGGTAAAAATCCGAGTGTGAGTTTGGTAGTACATGCCCTGGGAAATAACCTTCAAGACTTCGAGCCTCTTTTCAAACAATCGCTACCCGAGTCAAAAAGTTTTTCGATCAATACTTCGCTTACCTTTGAAGAACCCAAACTCACACTGGATGAAGTACAAATTGAGATCGACAGCACTCGACTGTCAGGAAACAGTGTAGTTGAAATGCATACGCCACCAAACGTTCATGCGGAATTAAAGGCGGAATCAATCGATATTGAACAAATCATGGAATTGATACCTGTCACGCGCAAGGACGCATCTGATTCTTCCGATAACAGCGACCAGAAAATTGAATCTTTATTCTCGGATGACCCAATCCCGCTGGATTGGCTGGATTCCGCAAACTCGCATGTCTCATTGGACCTGGAAAAGCTGATTTATAAACAGGCAGAATTGAACGATCTAGCGGCACAAATCAGCGCAAAAGACAGCCGTGCGGTTTTCGAGCTAACCTCTTTGCGTTATAAAGATGCAAATTTACTCAGCAGCGCCATCATTGATGGCAGCGAGAAAAGCTTTGCCTATCAATTACACACCGAAGCGTTCGATCTTGGGGAATTATTGAAAGAAATTGATGCCAATACAACATTTGAAGGCAAAATCGATGCATCCGTAGATCTGAAAAGCAACGGCAATAGCAACAAGCAGATTGCAAGCAACGCCAATGGCAAAATTACCGCAATCATGACGGAAGGCAGAGTGAAAAATGCTCCAATTGATTTATTGGCGAAAAATCTTCTGGTCGAACTGATACCAGGCAAAGCCAAAAAAGACAGCACAAAAATTGAATGCCTGTTCGTGCAATTTTCAGGAGCGGAAGGATTGTTTGCAACAGATGCTGTCATATTAAACACTGAAAACATTGTCATGACCGCAGATGGATCCATTAACCTGGATGAGGAAACGTTGAACCTTGTATTAATCCCAAAACCAAAGGACATTGAACTCTTTACGCTGGACGCCAACATCCGCGTGAAAGGTGACATCAGAGACCCAAAGTACAGGCTGGATAAAGGATCGCTGCTGAAAAAACTCTTGAAAAGCGCTGCCTCTGTCGCCCTTGGGCCCGCGGCACTAGCCATTCCATTTGCTAACATAGGAACAAACAAGACTGAAAAATGCTTCAATGAGGTCGCCAGCACCACGGCAAAAGCCGCGGAAGCACTACGCGAGGCCGAGCAAAAAGCAAAAGAAAGCGAAGTGGAAGCTGAAAATACTTCCAAAGAAACTCCGATAGTAAGAAAAGCCATAGTAGAATCGCTCGATTTCTAAACCCATTATAAATACACACTGTTAAAACTAACGATCCATGACCGAAGACAATCCAAAAACGTCCAGCAATTTTATACGATCTCGCATCAGAGCTGACCTGGAGAATAATAAAGGACCCATTGTTACCCGTTTCCCACCAGAACCTAACGGATATCTGCATATTGGTCACGCCAAATCTATTTGCCTTAACTTCGGAACTGCGCAGGAATTTAATGGCCAGTGTAATTTACGCTTTGATGACACCAATCCTGAAAAAGAGGAGCAGGAATATGTTGAATCCATCAAAGCGGATGTGCACTGGCTGGGCTATACCTGGAATGAACTTTTGTTTGCGTCAGACTATTTTGAACAGCTTTATGATTACGCTATTCAACTGATTCGGGCAAACAAGGCCTATGTCTGCGATCTGAATGCAGAAGAAATTCGCAAGTACCGTGGAACCCTAACCGAGCCTGGGGAAAACAGTCCATATCGCGACCGCTCCGTTGAAGAGAACCTGGACTTGTTTGAGCGCATGAAAAAAGGCGAATTCAAGGAAGGAGAACGCGTGCTACGCGCCAGAATTGATATGGCTTCACCAAATATAAATCTTCGAGACCCGGCAATTTACCGAATTAAACATACCCATCATCATCGAACCGGAGACGATTGGTTTATTTACCCCATGTATGATTATGCTCATTGCGTTTCTGATGCAATAGAAGGTATTACCCACTCTTTATGCACGCTGGAATTTGAAGATCATCGCCCTCTGTATGACTGGTATCTGGACACATTGAATACACCGTGCCACCCACAGCAAATAGAATTTGCGCGATTATCACTGAACTACACCATTACCAGTAAACGCAAACTGCACCAGCTTGTCGAACAGAATCATGTAGAAGGCTGGGACGATCCCCGCATGCCAACAATCTCCGGAATGCGGCGCAGAGGGTACACTGCTGCTTCCATTCGAGATTTTTGCGAGCGAATCGGCATTACCAAAAAGGATGCACAAATAGATGTAGGCGTCCTGGAAAACTCGGTGCGTGAAGACCTTGATTTCAATGCACCCCGTGCAATGTGCGTACTCCACCCTCTTAAGGTAGTGATCGAGAACTATCCCGAGGAGCAGGTAGAACAAATGGAAGCATCCAACCACCCAAAACGACCCGAACTGGGAAAGCGAACCGTCCCCTTTGCGCGAGAAATTTTTATCGAACAGGATGATTTCATGGAAGACGCACCGAAAAAGTTTTTCCGCCTTACGCCTGGAAAGGAAGTGCGCCTGCGGTACGCGTACTACATTACATGTACCGATGTGATCAAGGATGATGCAGGCAATATTATCGAACTACGTTGCTCTTATGATCCGGAAACCAAAGGCGGCAAATCGCCAGACGGTCGCAAAGTGAAAGGAACCATTCATTGGGTTTCCGCAAAACATGCGTTGCCAATACAGATTAATTTGTATGATCGCCTGTTTAACGAACCCAACCCCGCGGCCAGCGATAATTTTACACAAAGTTTAAACCCGGACTCCCTGCAAATTCTCGACAATTGTTATGCCGAGCCGGATTTAAAGAATACGCAAGAGGGTCAGGGGATTCAGTTTGAACGCACCGGATACTTCACTCGTGATAAAAGTTCCGGGAAAGAAGGCAAGCCGGTATTCAACCGCACCGTTAGCTTGCGAGATACATGGGCTAAACTGAATAATTAGGCCGTGCTAGAGATTTTCAGCCCACCGCGCAATGATCAATGTACGGTGGGCTTGCTATCAATCTAGATCTTTTTATATTCCTTAAACAGAACTGCAAAAAACTTGAGTGCATCCTGAACGTTCGGGTCACTCATCGTCTTCACCATGCCGCCAATTCCACCACCAGTACTCGGCTGATGGCTGGCCTTTGCCGCTGCCGCTGCTTCGCCAAGATCAACCAGACTGTTGATGATGTGTTCCCGCTCAAGCAAATCAAGCAGGCGCTGCAATCCCTCACTGCGTGCAAGCCGGTCGGCAATACACAGCAGTTCACCGCCCGTTTCGGCGAGTCGTGCAATGATATCGTCGGATAATGCATCTGTGGCACTCTCTACCAGCCGCTCCGTCTCCATATTTATATTACCAAGCTGTCCCATAATCGCCTCCTTTATAGTAGACCGCGCGCGCTGGCCCAGTACATTTTGTTATAAGCGGTCTTAAACCAGTGTATACCTGCCGTAGGTTCCTTCGGATCAGGGGGATTCTGATAATTAAACATCGCATACGTCGCTCTACCTTCTCCCGCTTCGATAAAGCAAAACACTTTACCATCGTAATCACGCGTAGGCATACCGATTGAAATCGTCGAAGCAATGTTTTCTGCCAACGCTTCCGCTTCAAAATGTGCGGTTGATCCTGCCTTACTGATTGGCAGGTTGGTTGTATCACCGATAACAAATACATTGTCGCGGCCTTCCATATTCAGTCGTTGACGATCAGTAGGAATAAATCCTCCAGCGCCAAGCGCTGAATCTTCTACAACTTGCTGACCCTTATGCGCAGGCACAGTGACCAGCAAATCAAATTCGGCCTCCGTACCTTCTTCACTGATTACCGTATTTTCGGTTACTTCTTTCATGTTAAACAGTGTTTCATAGGTCACCCCCAGGCGCTCGAACTCCTGTGTTGCCCATTTCGCTATTGGCTCTAGACTGTGCGTGCGGCCAATCGGGTAGGTGTAATGCAACTGTACGTCATCCCAGATTCCTCGCCGCTTGAAGTAATCAATCAGCATGAATGTAATTTCCAGTGGAGACATTGGACATTTGTGAGGAACGCCGACCGCAACAACCACTTTTCCACCTTCGAATGATTGCAGACGTTTATACATCTTGACCGCATCCGCTTCTGTATAGAACTGCTCTGCATTTTCTGCCAGGCCCGGGGTACCCTCTGCGAACGTTCGCGATCCCGTAGCAATAACCAGCGTGTCATAATTATATGTTGTACCGCTTTGAGATCTGACACAGTTATTATCGAGATCAAATTCGGTAACCGGATCAACCTTGAAATCTATCGATGGCTCCAGCAACGTCACCTGGTCACGGTATAACTCCCTTGGATTCATCTTGCCCACAGCAACGTAAAGCAAGCCAGGCTGATACATGTGTTTGTCCGAATCCGACAGCATCGTAATACTGGCTTTCCCTGACTTAAGCTCGCTTCTTAGTCGACGAGCCAGGTTGTTTGCTAGAATGGTGCCTCCCATTCCGCCACCAACGATTAAGATCTTCATGGGTTCCTCTCTTTTATAATTATTTAAGTTTGACTATTTTGTTTTGCGAACAACGATATGCCAGACGCCGCTGTCCTCAAAACTTTCTAGAATTTCATGTCCTACTTTATTGATCCATTCGGGAATATCGTTGGCAGAGCCTTCATCGGTAGACAATACTTCAAGCTCATCGCCCACCTCTGCCTGCTTCATATTCGCAATCAGCTCCATCAACGGCCCCGGGCAAAAGGTATTCTTTGCATCCACTATTTTTCTTTCTGCCACTCAAAATCTCCTATTTTTAAAACGACCAAACCTGACCTTCACTCGCATCATCCAAAAACTTTGTTAAACCCATCGGCTCAGAAACATATTCTGCCAATTCGTCCTGTTTAAGCCCCAGGATATCAATAGCCATCGAGCACGGAAAAATTTTAGCGTCACCAAGTTCAACCGCCTGCTGAAACAATTCCCGGAATTCAGGTGCATTTTTTTCTTCCAGAAGAGCGCCCATCGGCCCGTCTGCCGGCGCCTGACTATCGCTGTTTTTTGTAAAAAACTGCATGGCATTCATGGATAAGAAAACGGTGACTTCATTACCGCTTACTGCACCTACAGATGCTACCATTGAAGCCATCTGTAACTGCTCTCGCTTGCCCGAGATAACCATAATACTTATTCTATTTGACATGAAGATAAATCCTTTTTGTCTTACGTTTTCTTGTTTTTGAAAATCTGCTACTTAACCTTAATCAGGTGGTACTTCAACGGGGCTACCAACTGTACACTGGTCGCGTTGGCGACGTAAACATAAGAAATTCGGCTCTGATTACTCTGTCTTATTGCCACATAAATTTAGCGTATAAACAATAAACAGACGGCGAATGATCGCCGGGGTCTAATCCGCAGATCGCCTGACAAATTTGCGCCCGCAATAGTAGCAGCACACGCTCGATGAACCATTAAATGTCAAAAAGACCTCCGGGTGACCAAGGTTATCACTGGCTCCGCGGCAGCTCACTGATGTCTCCTCCGGGTCGACGTATACTAGTTCAGATACATCGTCAAAATCCATTGTAGTTTTTTTCATAACCGACGCCGTATTGTTCCTCGAGTGGATCGTATACTTACGCATTCACCAGTTTGCCGTCAACAAATCGGCCACAGTTACGTAAGATTGGCGCAATCCTAACCATGTATCCCCTTTGTCGCCTGTTTTATAAAAGTAATCAAAACAAGGTACTATGTGATTTATAAGGAGAAATTCATGAACAATTATTACAAAGTGGTGTTCTGGCTTTGTATTTTACTCAGCTCTGGCGCGAACGCTGCCGACTATGTGCTGGAGCCTGTACACACACAAATTCTGTTTTTTTGTGATCATTTGGGTTTTTCCAAGTCGCAAGGCGAATTCCTGAAATTTAACGGCCAATTTAGGTTTGACCCAGAGGATCCATCCGCATCCAGCGCGAACGTAACCATCGAAAGTGCCAGCATCGACATGGATAACCGCAAATGGAATGACCATATGCGTAACGCTGATTTTTTTGACGTTGAAAATTTTCCAACGATCGAATTCAGGAGCACAAAAGTAGAAGCGCAATCCAACACGCACGCCCTTGTTCATGGCGATCTAACCTTGCTGGGTCAGACTCATCCGGTAATGTTGAAAGTAAAACATAACAAAACGGGCGTTCATCCATTCTCAAAAAAAACCATTGCCGGATTTTCGGCAACCACAACGATTACACGTTCTCAATTCGGAATGAACTATGGGTTACCCGTACTGGGTGATGAGGTAGAAATTCGACTGGAAATTGAGGGAGAGCGAGTAGAAGAATGAGATGGCGTAATTCAACAACCCATTGGGGCCTTACCAGCAGGCTGTTCCACTGGCTAATGGCGATCTGCATACTGTTCACGGCAGGCCTGGGGATCACGATGATCAATGTGCGCCTATCCCCCATGAAACTGGAAATGTTCATTCTGCATAAAACCATCGGCATCGGTTTATTAATGGCTGTAGTAGCACGAATATTCTGGCGAATGATTAATGTGACTCCGGAACTACCGGATTCGATTTCTAAAACTGAAATACGTCTGGCGCGCATTGGACAGGTATGGATCTATCTGCTGCTAATCGCCATTCCCGTGAGTGGATGGGTGATTAATTCCGCCGCCAATTTTCCCTTGAATTGGCTTGGATTGTTTAGAGTTCCAGCCATTGTAGAGCCCAACCTGGTGATCGAGGAAACCGCCAAACGAACCCACCTGTTTTTACTCATATTGCTAGGCCTTACCTTGTCAGGACATATTTTCGCTGCACTTCGACACCATTTTATCCATGGCAATAATGTCTTACGCCGCATGCTAGGTTAGTAAACACGGTTTTATAGAGACCAGTCCATGCGCTTCCTTAGTATCCTTTGTATTTTCTATT
>CAJIBE010000014.1_pt1 | contig 16956 bp, 14 predicted proteins | sample 9199301 | NCBI WGS metagenome assembly CAJIBE01 (sample SAMEA7708291, study PRJEB35096) | sediment metagenome | biome: marine neritic benthic zone biome [ENVO:01000025]; feature: sediment [ENVO:00002007]; material: shallow marine sediment [ENVO:03000034] sea grass bed [ENVO_01000059] ... | reverse complement strand
GTAACACTTCAATACAGTTTTTCACGCCATCGATGGCGCGCGCTACCTCCACGCGCGAATCCATCAAGGGTTTGCCACCCTCGCGCGCAGCCTCCAGCGCCAGATGTTCGGCCTGCTGCTCCATCAAACTCGCAGTCTTTTCGAGAATTTCAATCCGTTTTGGAATGGGCAACCATCGATCACGGTCACGAAAAATACTCTGTGCCGTTTCCAATGCATGTTCGACATCCTGTAACGAAGCGGTTGGAACTTCGGTGATCGGAGTCAGGTCCCAGGGAGCCACCACGGCAATGCGCCCACCATCACCCTGCGCACCGGGAATCATGACATTAAATTCTTCAGTCATTTTTATTCCACTTCTGCACCTGTTACCAGGCGACTTAATTCTTCGGTCAGTTTCATGTTCTCGGAATAATCAACCGGACAATCAACGATGACTACGGTGTCATCTGCAATGGCCTTTTCTAATGTTGGAACCAGTTCATCCGCACTGCTGACACGATATCCCTTGGCGCCAAAGCTCTCTGCATACTTCACAAAATCAGGGTTGGTGAATTCAATATGACTTGGACGACCTAACTTGCGCATCTGATGCCATTTAATCAGTCCGTATTCACTATCATTCCAGATCAAAATAACAATAGCGACCTTCATTCGCAGCGCTGTTTCAATCTCCTGCGAATTCATCATGAATCCGGCATCTCCGGTTACCGTCAGCGCTGTAACATTTGGATTGACCATCTTGGCTGCAATCGCGCCGGGCACTCCGATTCCCATCGAAGCAAACCCGTTGGAGATGATACAGGTATTGGGTCTTTCGGCCTGAAACATTCGCGCCACCCACATTTTATGTGCACCCACATCCGAGATTACGACGTCGTCCGGCTTGAGCACCTTGCGCAAATCACAAATAATTTTTTGCGGCTTGATGGGAAAATTGTCGTCGTTTGCGTGTTCGTTCAGCTCACCGACAATCGTCTCGCGAAGTTCATCGGTAAATCCACCCACATGTGGTTTTGCACATTTTGCAACCTCTATCAATGCCGCCTTGATATCGCCGATCACTCCCACCTCAAGAATATAGTGCTCATCGACCTCGGCAGGACTCATATCAATGTGCACGATTTTTTTATCTTTATACTTGTGCCAGATATGCGGATGAAACTCAACCATATCAAAACCGACACAAATTATGACATCGGATTGCTGGAACCCACAGGCAACATAATCTTTCGCCTGCAACCCAACAGTTCCCAGTGACAGTTCATGTGAAAATGGCATGGCACCCTTGGCCATAAAGGTCGTTGCAACCGCTATATTTAGTTCTTCTGCAAAAGAAACCAGCTGATCCGAAGCATTACCTCGAATAACACCGTTACCGGCCATAACAATGGGGTACTTGGCATTACTGATGACGTCGCCCGCCTGCTTGATTTTTTCTGCAGGAGGTACTGCAGGAGTCGGCGCCTGAACTTTCAGTGGTTCTTTTTCAACGGGCATTTGTGTGCCCGCAATATTCTCCGGAAAATCGATAAAGCTACCACCCGGCTTTTCCATCTGCGCATCTTTAAACGCCTTTCTTACAATCTCGGGAATAATCTGGGGTGCACGAATCTGGGTGCTATATTTGGAGATGGGTTCAAACAAATTCACCAGATCCAATACCTGGTGGCTCTCCTTGTGCATGCGCGTGGTAGCCCCCTGTCCGGCAATGGCAACAATCGGTGCGCGGTCCATATCGGCATCGGCAAAACCTGTCACCAGGTTGGTTGCACCGGGACCCAATGTAGCCAGACATACTCCGGCTTTTCCGGTCAGACGACCATACACATCTGCCATGAACGCAGCGCCCTGTTCATGGCGGGTGGTTACAAACTTTATCTCGCTGTCGAGCAACGCATCCATAACATCGAGATTCTCCTCCCCGGGAATTCCGAAGATAAATTCCACTCCTTCATTCTCCAGACATTTAATGAACAACTCTGATGCTTTCATGAATCCCCCTGTAAAGATGAAGTATCAACCCGTGACTGACGCTGGAAATTAACTATAATCGAGTGGATGAGCAAATCGACAAATTTCGTTTTTATTAAGTTTTTATGCTGGCCAGAAGTTTACATGCAAACCTTGGAAGCATGAAGCCATCTTGTCGTCACCCCGGACAGGCAAGCACTGTACCGCGAATTAATCAGGGACTCTCAATCTAAGCTCTTGATAACTAAAGACGATTACCCGATTCTGCCGAAATGAATGAATACCCGGATGCGCGCCAGCAGCAGCTACTGGACTGGCTTAAAGACGAATACTCGACAACAGAAATAGTACTCACCCCGGTATCCGGGGACGCGAGTTTTCGTCGTTACTTTCGATTCATCCTAGATCAGGGTTCACTCATTGCAGTGGATGCTCCACCTGTACTCGAGAACAGCCTGCCCTTTGTTGAGACTACTCGCCTGCTCGAACAACAGGGGATTCGGGTCCCACAGATTAAAAAGTTGTCACTTTCCGATGGTTTTTTTGTACTCACTGATTTTGGTAATCATCTGCTGCTGGACGAACTTAACGAACTTAACGCAGATGCACTCTATTCCACGGCTATTGAAACACTTCTAGATATTCAGCAAACACCTACCGATTCTGTCCCTCCGTATAACAGCGCATTACTGCAACAGGAAATGGCATTGTTTACCGACTGGTATCTACAAAAACACAAACAGATTGCACTCAACGAAGAGACGCTGAATTCTTTGAAGCAGACCTATACCCTGTTGGAACAGTCGGCGCTGGAACAGCCCACCGTATTTGTTCACCGGGATTATCATTCCAGAAATCTGATGGTGCTGGATGATCAATCCCTCGGTGTAATCGATTATCAGGATGCCGTCGCCGGTCCGATTACATATGATCTGGTTTCCCTATTGCGCGATTGCTACATTGCCTGGCCGCAACAAAGACTGGAAAAATGGATCGAACAATTTCTGCTACAACGATCATTGACAAATGTTTCCGAACAGCAGTTTCACCGTTGGTTTGATTTAATGGGTGTACAACGACACTTAAAAGCAACAGGGATTTTTTGTCGTCTCAAGTATCGCGACAATAAACATGCCTACGTTGGTGATATTCCCCGCACATTAGGTTATGTAACTCAAGTCAGCGCGAAGTATGAAGAACTGGAACCGTTGCGCAAATTACTGGAAACTATTGGTTAGCAATATGAAAGCAATGATCCTGGCAGCGGGCCGTGGTAACCGACTCAAACCCCTCACCGATCGTATACCAAAATCGCTGGTACGGGTCGGCGGCAAATCCTTACTCGAACATCATATTAAAAAACTGGCAACTGCCAGGTTTGAATCTATCGTAATCAATACTGCGCATCTGGGAGAACAAATCCATAAGGCCATCGGAGATGGCTCACAGTACGGCATTCCCATTGTCTACTCCGATGAAGGTGAACACGCCCTGGAAACTGGCGGCGGGATTGCCAATGCCCTGCCTCTGCTGGGCAACGATCCGTTCCTGGTTATAAGCGCTGATATTTATTGTGAAATATCATTGGACTCCAAATTTTTACTGGGTGATTCACTCATGCACGTGGTAATGGTGGACAATCCTGCTCACAACCCGAAGGGCGACTTTAATGCGGCCGAATTAAATTTACCCAATAATGGAAATCAACGTTACACCTATAGCGGTATTGCTTACCTTCATCCCAAACTGTTTACTCACGAACGCAGGATTTTCCCGTTAATTGAAACGATAAAAACAGCGATCGCGAACAAGACCATTAGTGCAAGCGTATACAATGGGGCATGGTTTGATGTGGGAACTGGCACCCGTCTGCACGAGGCCAATGTGTACGCGCTGCATAAAAAATGATTGTTGTTTCAATAACGACGACTAACCCATAAATAGTTTTAATCTGCAGAAAGAGGTTCCCGGCTAGAGCATAATGTGTACTGCTAATGGTTTAGTCGTCCTGAGTTCCGGGACCCACTCGGAATGACAATCTTCTGTCTCATATCGGACCAGATTCGGCATCCATCCTGAAAATTATCGATACACAAGTATTCTTGACTGGATTCCCGCCTGCGCGGGAATGACGTGCTGACATCGTTTAGCGCTTAAACGCGGCGGCCTGTTGATCTGCGTGATAGGAAGATCGCACCAGCGGTCCACTCGCTACACTCGAAAACCCAAGCTGCATGGCGTCCTCATATAGCTGGTCAAACTCTGCCGGCGTCACGTATCGCTGCACAGGCAAGTGGTGTTTTGATGGTTGCAGATACTGCCCCAGCGTTAACATGTCACACTGATGATCGCGCAGATCGCGCATCACTTGTCTGACTTCATCCAGCTTTTCCCCCAAGCCCAGCATCAAACCGGATTTTGTCGGCAAAGAAGGATGAGCCTGTTTAAACTCCTGTAAAAGTTTTAATGACCAGGCATAGTCAGCACCCGGGCGAACCTGTTTATATAATCGCGGTACCGTCTCAAGGTTATGGTTAAACACATCGGGTGGATTTTCCTGCACCGCCGCCAATGCTTTTTCCATGCGACCACGGAAATCAGGCACCAGCACTTCAACAACGATGTTCGGATTCAAACGACGTACTTCTCGAATACACTGTTGAAAGTGATCGCCACCACCATCACGTAAATCGTCCCGGTCAACCGAGGTAATTACCACATAGCGCAATTGCATGGTGCGGATGGTTTCTGCCAATCGACGCGGCTCACCTTCGTCAACGGGTTCAGGCCGCCCATGGGCTACATCGCAAAATGGACAGCGACGTGTACACAGATCACCGAGAATCATAAATGTTGCCGTACCATGACCGTAACATTCGTTAAGATTCGGGCAGGCCGCCTCTTCACAAACTGTGTGTAGTCCATTTTCCTTAATGGTGCTCTTCAGCGCCACCACTTTCGATGAATTGGAAATTCTGATACGAATCCACTCAGGCTTACGCAGGATTTTTTCAGAAGTCGCTACCTTCACAGGAATACGCGAGACCTTATCTGCACCACGTTGCTTGCCATCTGTCTTCACGAATAAAACTGACCGAGAATTAAAGTAGTTAATGCTGACGCTACCGCATCGCAGTCACGTTGTATACCCAATTCAGACAACTGCGTTACCTGCATGCCCTGAAGTCCACAGGGATGAATATAGGAAAATGGCCGAGTATCCATATCCACATTAATAGCCAAGCCATGAAAAGAACACCCTTTTCGCACTCTCAAGCCCAGCGAAGCAATCTTTTTATTATCAACATACACACCGGGTGCCTTTTCAATACGACGACCCTGAATATCAAATTCGGCTAAATAGGCGATAAATATATCTTCCAAGCCACGCACGAGTGATTTAACTCCGAGCTCAAGACGTGTTAAATCAAACAGGCAATACACCACGAGTTGCCCTGGGCCGTGATAGGTGATGTCTCCACCCCGATCCGACTGCACTACCGGAATGTCGAAATCTGTCAGAATATTTTCTCGTGAACCGTTACGACCGAGGGTAAATACAGGGTCATGCTGAACAAACCAGATCTCATCACGAGTATCTGCATTCCTGTTATCGGTAAACGATTTCATTTGCTCATGAACATCGATGTAGGCACAACGGCCAAGTCGTCGAACGATTGGTAATCTTGCGTTTGTTGTCACAACCTGCTCTTGTTTCCGCACTATCATGTGTTTCCAATATACATCAGACAGTATTGTACATCTTAGCGCATAACCAGAGTTGCATGCTTACCACTGAGTCCAGCCTTTGAATTCGGAAATCTTTTTTACATGCAATCATGGAACATATTTCAGCATGCTGCATTCGGTAATGTTTTAATACTGATTTTTTGCGTCTCTTACAGCCAGAAATATAGAGATCGAAATTTTTTAATGACAGCGTTTGTGGGAATAACGGGAAAGAGTGATACCGGTAGCGGATAACAAATTTTACAGTGCCATAATGATATCGGGACAACTGTTAATGTCTTCGATGATTCGGTCCAGCTGCAGACGATCCTGTACACAAATCACTACTGTGTAACTGATGTAATTCATGTTGCGGCTCAGATTCTCCTTGCTGGAAACCCATTCCTCACGAGGAATGTGATTGGTGATGACCGTGTGAACGGCATCAATAAATTCTTTGCTATTCCTGCCAAACATCTTTATTGGGAAATTGCACGGAAATACCAACCCCTGCTCGTTTGATTCCGACGCCCCGTTTCCATTACTGCCGTTTCCATTCGACATGGCAGTTCACTTCTGCTTACGTTTCTGGAATAGATCGTAAACTTTTTTCCATACGGGCCCGGGCTTGCCATCGCCAACGGGTTGGTTATTTAAGGTTGTTACCGGCAAACATTCTTTAGTCGAACTGGTGATCCAGATTTCATCGGCATCAGCTAGTTGCTGTGCCGTGGGTGCGGCCTGCACAAGTGGAATATTATTTTGCGTAAGCAATTCAACCACTACATCGCGCGTGATGCCCGGCAATATCAGGTTGTTTTTAGGCGCGGTAAGCACCTGTCCGTCTTTTACTACAAACACATTGGTTGCTGACCCTTCCAAAACATGGGCGTCGCGAATAAATATCGCTTCATGTGCGTTGCTGGCAACGGCTTGTTGTTTGCGTAAAACGTTGGCCAACAAACTAGTTACTTTGATATCGCAACGATCCCAACGCGTATCTTCTACTGTAATAGCCGTAAGCCCGCTGCTATAAAAACTCTCATCCTGATGTGGCCAGGTTCCAGTCATGGCAAACACCGTGGGCTGCGTATTTATCGGGAAGGCATGATCTCTTGGTGCTACACCACGGGTTACCTGGATGTAAACATACAGATCCTGCAAATCCGAGCGCTCAATCAGCTTGTTAATGATCGACTTCCAGCTGTCTCTATCATGTGGATTAATAATATCAATTTGAGAAAGACTGCGCTCCAGTCGATTCAAGTGCTCATCAAGATAAAATGGTTTGCCCGCATAGACCGGAAGCAACTCATAAATTGCATCGCCAAACATAAACCCGCGATCAAGAACCGATACCTTGCATTCTTCCAATGGAAGATAGTCGCCATTAAGATAGGCTGCGCTCATTCGATGTAACCGAGCACAAAATCAGCGATCTTTCGCAGAAAACCACCCTCTTCCATTGAAGACAGTGCGACCAGATCTAGCTCCATATAATCCTCTTCTCCCAGCTGTATCCTGATCGTTCCCATCACCTGGTTTTTCTGAATCGGCGCTTCAAGCCGCGCGGCCATTTCAATAAACGGATTCAAATCATTATAACGCCCACGTGGAATGGTTATCAGAACGTCGTCCTTAACACCTAACGCCAGTTCTTTTTCTTCACCATACCATACGCGTTTCTTAATCAATTCCTGCCCGGCTGTATATAGCTTGTGCGATTCGTAAAAACGAAAACCGTAATTCAGTAGCGCCTGAGAATTAGCGGTTCGACCCTCAACCGAAGGCGCTCCCAGTACGACCGACACCAGGCGCATTTCATCTCTTTTTGCCGAAGAGGCAAGACAATATTTTGCAGCTTCGGTATGTCCGGTCTTCAATCCATCGACGGTGGGATCACGCCACAATAGTTTATTACGATTGTGCTGGGTAATACCGTTATAGGTATACTCTTTTTGCGCATAACGTTTGTACTCCTGGGGAAACTCACGAATGAGCGCGCTACTCAGTACAGCAATATCGCGTGCGGTCATATAATGCTGTTCATGAGTCAGCCCTGTGACATTGGTGAAATGCGAATTGGTTAATCCCAGATTCGCCGCTGCATTATTCATTAAATCAGCAAACGCCTCCTCACTACCGGCCACATGCTCAGCCAGCGCAATACTCGCGTCATTACCGGATTGCACGATCAGCCCCTTCAGTAAATCATCCACTTTAACGTGTGTGTTGACTTCAATAAACATACGCGAGCCAATGGCACGCCAGGCTTTCTCACTAACGAGCACCTCGTCGGTTAATTGAATATCACCTCGCGCCAATGACTGATAGATAACATAGGCCGTCATCAACTTGGTAATACTGGCTGGGTCATTCGCCTCGTCGGCATTCTTTTCCGCGATTACCGCGCCGGTATTATGATCCAGAAGAACATAACTCTTTGCGCTAACGCTTGGCGCCTTGGGTATAGGAACCTCCTGCGCGAGCGCGGGAACAACAAAAAATGCGGTAACAAAAAATAAACGAAACATAAATCGAGCGCTTAGAAATTCCATGCAGTTGTGAACTATTGTTGAGTAGTGGGTTGATCTTCAAATACGAGTTTATAATCTTTGTGTCCGAGTTTCGCCAACTTGGCCACGGTTTCATCAGCGTGTCCCACATTTTTAAGCGGACCGATGCGCACCTTATAGATTGGTGTGTCTTCCAGCTGAAATGCTTGCACGCCTACCTGTCCCACATTCAATGTCGCAAACTGCGCGCGCAATTTCTGTGCATTGGCCTGTGAACGAAACGCACCGATTTGAACAAAAATACCAATCGGCTTTTCTGCTACAGCTTCTGCAGTAGATGCTGTCTCCAGCTCGGATTCAGCGAGATCCACTATTTCTTTTCTTGTCCCTCCAGTGCTCCCGGATGATCTGCGCGGATCAATCGCACGCACCTCTACAAGTCCCGTACCACGAGTGACGATACCGAGTTTGGTTGCCGCCGCGTACGATAGATCGATAATACGATTTTCATGAAAAGGGCCACGATCATTAATACGCACGATGATTGATCGACCATTCCGCTTATTGGTTACCCGCGCGTAGGTTGGCAGAGGTAAAGTCTTGTGCGCTGCCGTCATGGCGTACATATCGTAGGTCTCCCCGCTGGAAGTACGGCGACCGTGAAACTTGGTGCCGTACCAGGAAGCAATACCCTGCTCAAGATAATCAGTCGAACTGGGCAATACATAATAACGTTTCCCAAATACAACATACGATGGAGGATTCCCATATTTGCTCTTAGGCTCGGCCCTTGGAACTACTTTTTCAGCACGGTCAACCCGCGTTGTGGGTTTGGTTTTTGTTGGTGCCGAATCTTTTTTGTATGGTGATGCGCAGGATGCAAGCAGTAAAATACAAGCCAAGTAGACAATTCCGGTGAAAATTCGTTTCATTAAATTTCGCTTAATCCATTTAGCACGAGATGTTTTTTGATTTCCTGGCTCAATTGGAAAACTGCCATAGCATACATTGAGCTGTGGTTATAACGTGTAATCACATAAAAATTTTTATGCCCAAGCCAGTATTCCTTACCTTCCTTCCCGTCCAGAACAATGAGCGACAAACTTTCCTTCATGCCCACGGGCATGTCGGCAACAAAACCCTGGTTATTCAGCTGACTGTATGTAAATGATGGTAAAAGTTTATTTGACTGATCGACTTTATCCGGATTCCCTTTGAACTGCGCAGAACTGGTAATGGTGTGATTTTTCCTCCAGCCATGTGCACTCAGGTAATTAGCCACGCTGCCGATGGCATCTTCATTGCTGTTCCAAAGATCCCGTTTGCCGTCCTGATCCTGGTCAACTGCAAAACGCCGGTAACTGCTGGAAATAAACTGGCCGCGACCCATCGCCCCGGCATAGGAACCCAGCAGCGCAGAAGGATCGAAGCCCTCCTCCCGACAGAGTAATAAATAATTCTCCAGCTCACTCAGGAAAAAGGCAGACCGTTTCGGGTAATCGAATCCCAGTGTTACCAGGCTGTCGAGCACCGGATGCTTTCCGGTCAGGCGGCCATAATAGGTTTCAACCCCAATAATCGCCACGATTATTTCAGCCGGTATACCATATTGTTCCTCGGCCTCCTGCAGTACGGTTTGATTTTCCTGCCAATAGGTGATTCCACCATTGATGCGTGCTTCAGTAAGAAATATTGGCCGGTATTCAAACCATTTCTTTTCCCGTTCTGCCGGCGTGCGAATCGCCTTCAGCACCCGCGTCTGAACTTCTACTTCTTTAAACAGCTGTTTTAAGTAATCACGGTCAAAATCGTATTCCTTCACCATACGATTTATGAATAGCTTAACTTCCTTGCGATCATAATAGCTTTTCGCATATCCATATGATGCGCAACACATGCAAGCAAGCACAAAAATTACAATGGAAAGTTTTTTCAATGGCCTAGTAGTTTACGGTGGGATTGAATCGACATCAGAATTCCAAACATGGTGAGCAAAGTTACCATAGAGGTGCCGCCGTAGCTAATCAAGGGCAGCGGCACACCCACGACCGGCAATAAACCGGTAACCATGCCAACGTTTACAAACACGTACGAGAAAAATGACAAGCTGATCGCGCCTCCAAGCAACCGCGCATAACAACTTTGCGCGCGAGCCGAAATAATCAAACCGCGCACTACCACAAATAAATAGGCAAATATCAGCAAGGAAGTGCCAAAAAATCCAAATTCTTCGCTGATAACAGAAAATATAAAATCCGTCGATCGCTCCGGAATAAAATCGAGTTGTGACTGTGTCCCGTTTTGCCAGCCCCTGCCATATAAACCACCGGATCCAATGGCGATTTTTGACTGAATGATATGGTAACCAGCTCCCAGTGGATCACGCTCCGGATTCAACAATGTCAGGATACGTCCGCGCTGATAATCTCGCAGATAGAACCAAAGTACCGGTGCCGCAGCTACCAACAACCCACCAATCAGGATCAATATGCGGTAACGTATGCCCGCGAGGAAAATCACAAACAAACCGGCCCCGATAACCAGGATTGACGTTCCCAAATCCGGCTGTTTGATTATCAGGAATGCAGGTATCGAAATAATCACGATGCCTAAAAAAATATCTCTCAGACGCGGCGGCAGTGGATGCTTGGCGTAATACCATGCCATCATCATCGGCAACCAGATTTTCATCAACTCAGAAGGCTGGAAACGAACAAAACCCAGATCCAGCCAGCGTTGCGCACCTTTACCGGTATCACCAAAAAACATTACAAGAAGTAGAAGCACCACACCAGCAACATATAACCACACAGACCAGCTTTGCAACTGGTCAGACGAAATCTGCGCCAATAATAACAAGCCCGCAAAGCCAATCAATAATCGAATGACTTGTCGCTGCACCGCATCCATGTCACCACCACTGGCACTGTATAATATCACCAGGCCACTTAGACTCAGGATCAATAACGTTGCAAACAATGGCGTATCAATCTTTAAAAAATGATAAATCACCCGTAACGGGTGTTCGTATAATGATGACTTAGCGACTGGCAAGGGTTTCTTCCTCAACTAAATAGGCATCCAGTACCTGGCGTGCAACCGGTGCGGCAGCAGAACTGCCACTGCCGCCATTTTCTACCACGACTGCAATTGCAATAGTTGGATTGTCGGCCGGAGCGTAGGCAATAAACAAGGCGTGGTCGCGCAATTTCTTGGCAATTTTTTCTGCATCATATTCTTCATCCTGCCCCAAGCCGAATACTTGTGCGGTACCGGTCTTACCCGCGATTTTGTAGGTAGCATCTCTACCGATTCTACGTGCCGTACCGGTTGGTCCGTGCACAACATTCACCATTGCATTCTGGACCGTATCCCAATGACTTGCATCGCGTAATTCAACCGGCGACAAAGGCCTGGGCGTTATTTCGGTAAATTCTGATTCACCCACCACACGGGTCGCACGCACAAATCTTGGCTGAAATGTTACGCCGCGCCGGGCAATGTAGGCCGTCATCATCGCCAGCTGGATCGGTGTTGTCAGCATGTAGCCCTGGCCAATGCTGGTGATAACGGTTTCCCCCGGATACCATGCTTCTCCACGGGCACGACGCTTCCATTCTTCTGACGGCAAAATTCCTCGCGCCTCACCCACGGTGTCCAACTGCGTATACTCACCCAAACCAAATAATGAAATAAAATCGTGCATGCGATCGATACCGAGGCGATATCCAAGGTCGTAAAAATACACGTCGCAGGACTGAGCAATGGCCAGGTTCATATCAACGAGGCCGTGTCCGCCTTTTTTCCAGTCACGGTACCGGCGTGACTTGCCTGGAAGCTTAAAATGCGGTCCGGCATACAACTGTTTGGACGGCCAGGTAACCTCGTAGTGCAATCCTGCCAGTGCCACGATAGGCTTTATCGTAGAACCGGGCGGATACTGGCCAATCAGGGCACGATTAAATAAAGGTCGGTTTTCATTATTACGCAAGGCGCTGTAGGCTTGCTGACCAATGCCATTCACAAATCCATTGGGGTCATAACTGGGCTGACTGACGAACACCAGCACATCACCGTTATTGGGATCCAGGGCAACGACTGCGCCATTCTCTTCACCCAGCGCCTGTTGCGCGACATTCTGCAAGCGTGCAAGCAATGACAACTGAATATCAATTCCTGGCGACGAAGGATTAGTATCCAGCACGCGTTGCGTGCGGCCCTGCGCATTAATTTCTACATGTTGGTAGCCAACGGTTCCATGCAGAATATCTTCATACTGTTTTTCAATGCCCAGCTTGCCGATGTGCGTGGTGCCATTGTAATTTTGTTTATCAATGGACGTCAGCTCCTGTTCATTTATTCGCCCGACATAACCCAATGCATGCGCGACTTCATTTTTCAGTGGATAAAATCGGGTTGAGTGTGCCGCAATTTCCACCCCTGAAAAACGATGTTGATTGACTGAAAAACGTGCAACTTCTTCATCGCTCAAACTCAATTTTACCGGTGTCTGCTGAAATGACTGTTTGCGTCGGATGCTCTTATTAAACCGCTCGAGTTCATGTTCTTCTAACTCAACATATTCCTGCAATTCATTCAGCAGGCGAGGCATGTCTTTCACCTGCGCAGGTGTGATGACTAATTGATAGTTGGGCTTATTGTCTGCCAGTAATACACCGTCACGGTCGTAAATCAAACCGCGCGTAGGGGCAACCGGTAATACACGCACATGATTTTCATGCGAACGCGTCTGGTAGTGAGCATGATTAGTGATTTGCAAATCATACAAGCGAGCAAGCAGAATCATAAAGGTAACGGCCACCAGTACAGCCGAGAGGATGGCCCGCTCCCGAAAGATCAAAAACTCTAGTCTTAGATTTTTTAAGGCTTCTCTTCGCGCCATATCAAATGAATCTATTGCAGCATAAATGGAAAATGGCCAATAGTACGTTCTCCATAGTGACCTATTTGGATAGAGTGGTAGCTGTTATGAAGTAATCGATTATATAATGAGTCCTTCGATTACATGGAACAATTCCACAATAATAACAAGTATAAAGTCCACAAGGCCTTTCCATTTTATCCCACTCGGGCTGATTAAAATTGATATAAGAATAGGAGATTAACTTAGGATGACTGTGCATGTATTACCCGTTGCCCTCGGAATTTTTGGGCTAGTTGCCGCTTTTCTAATCTACCGCGTGGTCTTGCAGTACTCTCCAGGGGAAGGAAAAGTTCAAGAAATCGCCGAGGAGATACACATTGGCGCAATGACCTTTATGCGCCGCGAATACTCCATTTTATTTATGTTTGCTGCCGCAGTAACCGTCGCGATCTGGGTATCCGATCTCGGCTTGCCTACCGCAATCGCGTTTGTGGTGGGTGCCTTATGCTCGGCGGGTGCCGGTTATATCGGCATGTACACAGCGACCAAAGCCAACGTCAGAACTACCGTCTCGGCAAATGAGAAAGGGCTCGACAGCGCCCTGGATGTGGCATTTTTTGGCGGATCCATCATGGGTCTGACCATTGCGGCCATGGGTTTGCTTGGACTGGGCGGTTTATACCTAGCGTTTGGTCGTGATCCGGCAACCGCGCATGTTATTCACGGTTTCGGGATGGGCGCCTCTACTGTGGCCCTGTTCTCCAGGGTCGGCGGTGGAATTTTCACCAAGAGCGCCGATGTGGGTGCTGACCTGGTGGGTAAAATCGAAGCCGGTATTCCGGAAGATGATCCGCGTAATCCTGGTGTGATTGCAGACAATGTGGGCGATAATGTCGGTGATGTGGCTGGCATGGGTTCAGATATTTTTGAATCATACTGTGGTTCCATCATTGCCACGATTGCGATTGCGTCCACACTGGGTGCAACCATTCTGAGTTCATTAGGACCACAACACGCCCTTATGTTTTTACCTCTGGGGCTCGCCTCAGTCGGTTTGGTTTGTTCCCTGCTCGGAATTCTGCTGGTCAAGATTCAATCCAACATGGCCCCTGCCTCGGCATTGCGTCTGGGCACATTCTCGGCGGCGGTACTGTTCATTATTGCAGCCTATTTTGTTGTTCAGTTTATGGGCATCGCTACCGGCGTTTGGCTGGCCGTATTGAGCGGTGCAGTTGGTGGCATAGTCATTGGACTGGTAACCGAGTACTACACTGGCGGCAGTCCAGTGCGCAAGATTGCACAAGGTGGGGAAACTGGACCGGCGACCGTCATGATCGCAGGCCTGGCAACCGGTATGCAGTCAGTACTGATTCCAGTACTTAGTATTGCCGCGATCATCTTTTTCGCTAATCAATGGGCAAGCTTATACGGTGTCGGCATAGCCGCTGTCGGTATGCTTGCGACGGTTGGCATCACCATGGCTATCGATGCCTATGGACCGGTTGCGGATAATGCCGGCGGGATCGCTGAGATGGCTGAACTGGGTGAAGAAACCCGCGCCATTACCGACAGCCTGGATGAAGTTGGAAACACAACGGCTGCAATCGGCAAGGGATTTGCCATTGGCGCAGCAGCACTGGCGGCATTGGCAATCATCACCGCATTTATCACTGAGATTAGCAGTCACGGAAAGGATGTCAGTCTGGACTTGAGTGAACCCAATGTACTGATTGGATTATTTATCGGTGGTGTCTTTCCATTCCTGGTGGCCTCACTGACCATGACCGCGGTCGGTGATGCAGCCTTTGACATGATTAAGGAAATTCGGCGTCAATTTAAAGAGATCCCGGGATTACTCGAAGGTAAAGCCAAACCCGATACCGTACGTTGTGTCGATATCGCAACCACCGCCGCACTCAAAAAAATGATACTGCCTGGTTTCTTGGCAGTAATCGCTCCGGTCGTTGTCGGCTTTGGTCTCGGGCCACAAACGCTCGGCGGCATGCTAGGTGGCGCGTTGTTGGGCTGCGTACTGCTGGCGTTAATGATGGCCAATGCAGGCGGTGCCTGGGATAATGCAAAAAAGCATGTCGAAAAAGGCAACCTTGGCGGCAAAGGTTCTGATGTTCACAAGGCCGTGGTGGTTGGTGATACCGTAGGCGATCCCTTCAAGGATACCTCTGGCCCATCCATGAACATTCTTATAAACGTCATGGCGATTGTCAGCCTGGTTATCGCGCCATTGTTATAGGAAACGTGATGTGAGTGTCTGTTCGCTAGTGAGGCAGACACTCACCATTGATCTCATTCGTTCAGTCAGCACTCAGAATTTTTTTTATTTGCTCGATTCTGAATTCGTGCCGGTATTAAATATCGATTTCACACCATCAATTTATTATTTGGCAAAACGCTCCGGCAAACTTACTCGAGTGTGATACAAACGATCCTACCATTCAGCATCCTCTTTCTGGCACTCTTTTCAGTTAGTGCGCAAGCATCCGAACCGGTTTCCCGAGTGGCTTTTGGATCCTGCTTACATCAAAATCAGCCACAACCAATCTGGGATGCGGTACTTGCTGAACAACCTGAGCTGTTCATATTAATGGGTGACAATATTTACGCCGATACGACTAACCCAAATACGATGCGAAGAAAATATCAGTTTCTTGCATACCAACCCGGCTTCCAGAAACTTAAACAACACACAGCTCTCCTGGCGACCTGGGATGACCATGACTTTGGACAAAACGATGCCGGTGCCGAGAATCCGATCAAGCAGGAGTCAGAAACAATATTCCTGGATTTTTTTGATATTCCTGCAGACGCTGACGTAAGAAATTACCCGGGAATCTATAATGCACACATCCTCGGCCCTGTTGGAAGACAGGTGCAGATCATCCTGCTGGACACGCGCTATTTTCGCGGCCCGCTAAATAAAGCGCAAACCGATGCACGCTGCCCAAAGCGAAATTATGTGCCACAGCTAGATCCTGACGTTTCATTACTGGGTGAATCACAATGGAACTGGCTCGCCGCACAATTACAAAAACCCGCACAAATTCGAATTATCGTGTCCAGCATTCAGGTCATTCCTGAGCAACATTGTTGGGAAAAGTGGTCGAACTTTCCATTAGAGAAAAAAAAGCTATTTGATCTGATCGCAACAAGCGAAGCAAACGGTGTATTGTTTATCAGCGGTGACAGGCATCTCGCTGAAATATCAAAACTGGAAGTGGATGCGATCGGCTATCCGCTGTACGAAATAACATCCAGCGGAATGAACACAAAAATGTATGGCAAAGGTGAACTAAATCGCTATCGTCTTACACCCGAAAATTTTCGGGAGAATAATTTTGGGATGATTGCAGTCGACTGGGATGCGCAGAAGCCATACATTAACCTGCAACTGAAAAGCGCAAAGGGAAAACTACTATTTCAGAAGAAGGTTGTTCTTGCCGAACTGACCGCCTTCAATTCGAATGATTAAGTAACTCTTCTATCTTTGAATGTTGTGTAATCGCAATCAAACTCGTAACAACACGGCACGTGTTGTTCCCCAGGATAGAGTTTGCATTGATGCAGTGTAAACGATGAGTGATTTAATTTTCCTTGATTAATTCAATCCAGTCGTCCGACGTCGGCGCCATCAGCTGGTCGACGGCGTTCGTATCATCACTTTTTAGCCATTCTTCAGCATCCGATGTTCTTATGATAACGGGCATACGATGATGAATCTTTTTCATTTTTTCGTTGGGGTCAGTCGTGCAGATGGACATGCACATTTCACCATCCTGATTGATTTCGTATATTCCTCCCAGCGCCATCGCTGGGCCATTGGCTGACTCAATTCGG
>CAJIBE010000067.1_pt1 | contig 17444 bp, 15 predicted proteins | sample 9199301 | NCBI WGS metagenome assembly CAJIBE01 (sample SAMEA7708291, study PRJEB35096) | sediment metagenome | biome: marine neritic benthic zone biome [ENVO:01000025]; feature: sediment [ENVO:00002007]; material: shallow marine sediment [ENVO:03000034] sea grass bed [ENVO_01000059] ... | reverse complement strand
TCCTGCAGCTTATCCTGCATGTTCGGGATATGCAGGAAGAACTTGCCGGGCACCATAATCTTCCTCGAGTGATGCCTGCGAGTTTCCGTGTTGATACCAAGAACGGGAAAGAAGTGTTAAAAGCAGATTTTGGCGATCGCGCCATCGGTCGTGTAGCACCAGTTGATTCAATGATGTGGTGGCTAATTTTACTCGACTTCTATGTTCGAATTACCGGTGACTGGGAATTTGCGCGATCACCGGAGTGTCAGCGCGGCATACGCATGATTATGGGTATCTGTCTGCGTGATCGTTTTGAAGTGTTTCCAACGCTTCTGGTTCCAGATGCGTCATTTATGATTGATCGGCGAATGGGGGTGTTTGGTCATCCATTAGAAATTCAATCGCTATTTTATGCGAGTTTGCGGTCAGCGCAGTTTCTATTATCAAAGAGTAGTGAGAATGAGCCTATTCTCGAGATGATTGGGCAGCGAGAAATGAAATTGGTGGCATACGTTCATGATTACTATTGGCTGGATTCCGTGCGACTCAACGAAATTCATCGATTTGAAAATGAATTGTTCGGAAAAGAGAATAGTAATGCCTTTAATATTTATCCTGAAAGTATTCCGAACTGGCTAGCTGATTGGTTGCCGGAAGACGGTGGTTATTTAGTTGGCAATTTAAGTCCAGGTCGTTTGGATGTGCGCATGTTTACCTATGGAAATTTGCTGGCAGTCTTATTCGGTCTGACCACAAAAGATCAAGCCGCGAGAATTCTGGAGGTATTTGAATTACGCTGGCCTGACTTGATAGGCATGATGCCGGTTAAAATTTGTTACCCCGCAATGCAGGGAACGGAATGGCAGTTAATGACGGGCAGTGATCCAAAAAACACGCCCTGGAGTTATCACAATGGTGGTAACTGGCCCTGCCTGTTGTGGACTTTTGTTACAGTCTGTCTAATTATGGATAGAAAGGATTTGGCGCTACGAGCAATGGACGTTGCGTACCACCGATTGCCGGGGGATCATTGGCCGGAATACTATGACGGAAGAAGCGGACGCCTGGTGGGTCGGCGTGCTAATTATTTTCAGACCTGGTCTGCAAGCTCTTTGATTATTTCCAAAAAGCTGGTTGAGGATCCATCGGTGATTGCGCAGCTGGGGATGATGTCACCTGATTTAAAATCTTAATGTGGTAAAGCCATTAGTAAGTAATTACGCAAAACACTACATCGTGTTACTGCACGTACATGGTTTGGTGCGTGCAAACGATCTGGAGCTTGGTCGTGATGCAGATACTGGCGGACAAACCAAATATGTTCTTGAGTTAGCCAAAGCGTTGGCAGAGGATGACAGTGTAGCCAAGGTCGACCTGATCACACGTAGTGTTACCGATGCTAAAGTTTCGAAAGATTATTCCGTTGCAAATGAGCGTATTAACTCAAAAGCTCGAATAATTCGATTGCCTTTTGGTCCCAAAAGATATCTGCGCAAGGAATCACTTTGGTCTTATCTGGATTGCTTTGCAGATAATGTATTGCGCTACATCCGTCTGCAACGTGCACTGCCTGTTGTTATCCATGCGCATTATGCGGATGCTGGTTATGTCGGTTGTCGAGTTGCAAGTTTGCTCGATATCCCACTGGTATTTACAGGTCATTCGTTGGGTCGTGAAAAGCAGCGTTTGCTGCTAGAGAAAGGGCAGTCTGCTGAAAGTATTGAAGAAAAGTACAATATCTCTACACGTATTGAAGCAGAAGAAGAGACATTGTCATTTGCCTCTTTAGTAGTGGCAAGTACCGCCCAGGAAGTCGATACGCAATACGCCCAGTACGATCACTACCAACCTTCGAGAAAAATCGTAATTCCACCGGGGACTGATCTTACGAAATTTTACCCGCCCACTTCTCGCCTGGCAAAATCTGGCATACAACAGGAAATCGATAAATTTTTAGCAGAACCGAAAAAACCAATCATCTTAGCGTTGGCGCGCGCGGATGAACGAAAAAATCTGGCTGGACTTTTGCACGCTTTTGGAAACAATCAAAAGCTGCAAACATTGGCCAATTTGGTGATTATTGCTGGCAACAGGGAAAAGATTGCGGATCTCGATCGTGGTGCAAGAAACGTCTGGCGAGAATTAATCGCGTTGATTGACGAGTATGACCTGTATGGGAAGGTCGCTTATCCAAAAAAGCACCAGCCAGATGATGTTGCAAATATCTACCGACTCGCAGCATACCGAAAAGGGGTGTTTGTAAATCCTGCTCTAACCGAACCATTTGGCCTGACTCTTATCGAGGCCGCAGCAACCGGTCTTCCTGTGGTAGCGACCAATGACGGTGGACCAAAAGAAATTATTCGCAACTGCAAGCATGGAATTCTTGTTAATGTACAGGAAGAAGATGAAATAGCTAAAGGCCTGCTGCGAATAATTGAAAGTCCACAGTATTGGCAAGAACTATCAGATAGCGGTCGAGCGGGTGCGCAGCAATTTTACACATGGCAAGGGCATGCCCGGCGTTATATGGAGCGAGTGAATGAACTGATTAGCAGTCAGGTAAAGTCTCAAAAGTTACAGACGCGACGCGCGAATAAAATCATGACTGACCGCGTGCTGATCAGTGATATTGACGGAACATTGATTGGTGATAAGCCATCACTCCAGCGATTAAAAGAGTTACTCGACCAACACGGTTCGTTTGCCGGATTTGGCATAGCAACAGGACGTACTATAAAAGCGACTCTTGATGTGCTGAATGAATGGAATATTCCAGTGCCGGATATTCTGATTACTTCAGTAGGGTCAGAAATTTATTACGGACCTAATATTGCGTATGATATGGGATGGCACCAACTGATAGACTATCGGTGGGAGCCAGGTCAGTTGCGCGAATTTATGCGTAATGAAAAAGGCATTACCTTGCAGGAGGGGTATAAGCAACGAACCTTCAAGGTAAGTTATGACGTGAATGAACATTTTGTTGGCGTCAGAAGTTTGCGCACTCGTTTACGTAAAGCTGGATTGCATGCCAATATTATTTTTTCACATGGCCGGTATTTGGATTTGTTGCCACTGCGCGCGTCCAAGGGATTTGCGGTTCGCTATTTTGCAGACAAATGGGGGATATCTCTGGAGAACGTGCTTGTGGCCGGTGATTCAGGTAACGATTTGGATATGATGGTAGGTAGGACAATGGGCGTGGTTGTAGGCAACCATGACAAGGAGTTAGAGAAACTAAGAAACCTAGAGCGAGTGTACTTTGCGGATAGTAACTATGCTAACGGGATTCTGGAAGCAATTGAGCATTTTGATTTTTATGGGGCTATTCCTCCAGATAAGATATAAATGTGTCTACCCATTCACTTGTACTCGAAGCGAATCAATTAATCGCGGCACGAACCGACATGGCGTTGGCAACGATTATGTCCGGTGTGGATACGATTCCATTTTGTTCTTGGGTTCCATATGTGTTGTCGCTGGATGGCACTATTGTTCTGCTGTTAAGTGAAATTGCACAGCACACCCTCAACATTCAACAAAATTCACACGTTTCGGCTCTTATCGCTGCCGGCAATACTGGTTCTTCAGCCAATACCTCACGCGTTAGCGTACAGGCGCAAGTTCAGTTGCTAGAAAAAAATTCTGAAGCAGGGGCAAGGTATTGTCGCTACTTTCCACAAAGCAAAGGCTATCTGGAAAATCTGGATTTTAGTTTTTATAGACTCCTGCCTGAAAGTGCATTGGTGAATATGGGATTTGGTCAGGCGCAATGGATTCGTAAAAACATAGTTCAGTCCTCACCATTTACCGAGGCAGAAGAGTTGCACATGATTGAGCATATGAACAGCGACCATAGCGATGCGATTCGACATTATTGTGATAAAGTATCCATTAATATAGCGTCGAATAGCACTCCTGAAATTGTAGGAATATGTGCGCATGGTTTTCATGTAGGGGTGCAGGAAAAATTGCACTGGTTTGCATTTAATAGTCTTTGCCTGAACGTAACTGACGTGCGTGAAGAGCTGGTGGCGATGGCGCGATCCTAGTTGGCTTTGTTACGCTTTATTGAGGTGAGATCGATGGAATACAACACAATAATTTCAGCAGCAGAACTGGGTGATTTAGTCGCCAGCGAACACGTACGTATATTTGATTGCCGATTTTCACTCAAGGATCCTCAGGGCGGCTTAAAGAATTATAAATCAGGGCATATCCCTGGTGCGCAGTTTGCGGATATGGATACGCAATTATCATCTCCAATGACTGAAACATCCGGTCGTCACCCGCTACCGAATGCAGATGTTTTTATCGAACAGTTAAAAGATTGGGGCGTTAACAATGCTACGCAAGTGATTGCGTACGATGATATCTCTGGTGCATTTGCCGCAAGAATGTGGTGGATGATGCGTTGGGTAGGTCATACAAAAGTAGCCGTTCTTGATGGAGGCCTACAGAAATGGTTGGACTCTGGAAATGTGCTGGAGAAAGAAATACCGCAGTTTCCACGCGGGACGTTTTCAGGCCATGCAAACATGCAATGGTTGATTGATCTGAACTCGGTTAGAAAAGAACTGGATGCAAGCAACATTACACTGATTGATGCACGTGCAGCTGACCGGTTTACCGGTAAAGACCAAAAAACAGATCCCGTTCCTGGACACATTCCGGGCGCGAAGAATCTGCCATTTGGTGGAAATCTGAATAAAGATGGCATGTTTTTATCAGCGGACCAAATTCGGGATCGTTTTAACGGCCTGGTTCAGGGTGAATCAATTGAGCGTGTAGTCAATATGTGCGGTTCAGGCGTGACAGCGTGCCATAATCTATTAGCGCTTGAGATTGCCGGATTTGATCCAAGCAGAATATTCATCGGTTCATGGAGCCAGTGGATTCGGGATGCTTCCAGGCCTGTGGCTACCGGTGAAGAAACGTAACGGAACACAGTTATTGGCAATGATCATTGCCAACGATCGGCTTTCTCCCACACTAAACGCGGGTTATTAATGCCAGCGACTCCCCGTTTCTAACCGATTAACAGAAATCGGTTGAGAAAATTATCCAAAATCAATAACTTGTAGTTTTTACCAGGACGTCATTTTGTTGATTAGCGAATTGGAGTTGGCGCAAAGTCATGCTTGAATCCCCAGAAAAGGAATACAGTTCTACAGTAGACGGCATGCTCGCGGATCATGCGTCCTTGATCAGCATCGAATCCCTTGCGATCCCTGTAGCAATCTTATCAATTGAAGATGGTGTGGTAGTCAACACCAACGCCAAATTCAAAAAGTTAATTCAAAATTGTAGTATCGGGCAACCACTTAGCGGGTTGCTGCATACTCAATCAGCTCGTCAGACTGCAAACGAGAAAATTGGTGAAAGTGGCCAACATGTTTTCGTCAAAAAGAATCGACAAATTCACTTACGATTTAGCGTCACGAAAGAAAGTTATGCGGGTGTACTTCACTTTATTGTTTGTATAGAAAATCTGAAAGCTAAAAGCGGCGCTAGCGAATCAGCAACCAATTCTGATGAATCAGGCATGCTGGATCGTTCGGAGTTTATACATCGTCTTGGAAAGCTATTCAAAGATCATGATGATCCTTCAGATCAATGTGTCTGTTACATTGATATTGACCGGTTCCGCATCGTGAATGAAAAGTATGGATTTGAAGCTGGTAATTATGTGTTGGACGAAGTACATAAAGTGATAAAAAGTCAAATTGATCCTGCGGATGTGACTGGTCGAATTGGAGATAATGAATTTGGGCTGTTACTTAACAATCGCCAAATTAATAAAGGGCTGCAGGTTTGTGAGCAAATCTGTCAAGCGATTAGGAGTCATCAGTTTGTCTGGGGGGACGAAAAAATTAGTCTCACGGTTTCTATTGGTGTCATTCCTGTACGTAAGGAATTGGATGACGTCAATTTTATCTTAGGTGCGGCTGATCTTGCGCTACGAGCTGCCCAGGAGAACGGGCGGGATTGTGTGCGTAGTTCCGCCACGCAGGACACCATGATGGCGTATCATTCGGACAATATGCGTTATGCGCTGGTAATTGAAGATGCCCTGCAACATGACAAGTTCCAGTTATATGGGCAACCAATCGTATCATTAGCAGATCCAACGAAGCATGCTCATTATGAGATTTTGTTGCGTAGTTTTGATCCGAAAATTGGGGAATTTATATCGTCTCAGGAATTGATTAGTGCTGCTGAGTCTCTTGAAGTCACAACCAAAATAGATCAATGGGTATGTGAAAATATATTTAGAGAGTTGAGTCAGATTGCGCAAAGCAATAAGGATATGCCATACATTTCTATCAATCTTTCGGGGCATTCGATAGTAAATTCTACATTCGAAACCTATATCAAGGATCTGGTTTCAAAATATCAAGTACCAGCTAATCATATCTGTTTTGAAATAACAGAAAGTGTCGCAGTAAAAAGTATTTCCAGAGCGCAAAAGTTTATTGGGAATCTTAGAGACGTTGGCTTCCAATTTTCGCTGGACGATTTCGGTGTAGGTTATTGCTCATTTAATTATCTGCAGCAATTAGAGGTAGACAACGTAAAAATTGACGGTGCTTTCGTTTCCGCAATGTTGGATAGTGCGCCCCAGTTTGCTATGGTAAAAGCGATTACTGACGTTGCGCGTGCGATGAACATTAAGACCATTGCAGAATTTGTCGAAAAACCGGAAATCATTAAGGCTTTGACCGTTATTGGAGTCGATTATGGTCAAGGATATATATTTGGGAAACCAACCCCTGTAAAGGATTTGTTCTAAATTCCTTATCTGTAGTTCATTTATGACACAAGCTTAACGTGCTACATTGTTTGTTAGTTATTGAGTATTGATACGTACATCAATAATGCATATAAATTTGCGCGGAGACGAACTTGAAATTCTGTAGCCACTGTGGATCAAGCGATGTGGAGCATAAGGTTCCTGATGGGGATAATCGACTGCGTTACTGCTGCATTCAGTGTGAAGCCATTTTCTATGAAAATCCCAAGATCGTTGCAGGATGCATTGCGCAATGGCAAGGAAAAATTTTAATGTGTAAGCGCGCTATTCAGCCGCGACTTGGTACTTGGACGTTACCGGCCGGGTTTATGGAGAATCACGAGACCATCCAGGAAGCGGCAGCGCGAGAAACGTTTGAGGAAGCCACGGCAAAAATTTCCAATCTGCATTTACAATCAATTTATAATCTTCCCCATATCAGTCAGGTCTATATTATGTTCCGCGCAGAAGTGGAAGATGGATTTGCAAGCCCCGGAGTTGAAAGTCTGGCAACCGAATTTGTCACCGAGCAGGATATTCCCTGGGATGATCTGGCATTTCCAGTTATTCAGGAAAGTCTCGAACTGTACTTTGAAGACCAGAAGCGAGGCTCATTTAGACTTCACACTGGTGAAATCAGGCGCATGCCGGATCGTAACATTCAAATTATCCGTTATTAAATTTAATGGTACCCACTGCTAATAAAAAGCTCTTGTCTATCGTGGAGCTTGGTGGATATCAGGATTTTCGAAAATTATATAAGCAATTTGGCTATGATGCAGTTATAGAGTCTTCTGTGCGAAAGGCACTGGCTATTTTAAAAAAACAATCAGTTGATGTAATTATCGCTGAATTTAACTATCAGCACACATTTCGTGATCGTATTAGTAGTCTGGAATCTGTGATTGCAGTTGCGCAAAGAAACGAAAACATAAAGTTTATTGTTTTATATGAAAGCGAGTTTGAAAATCACCTGGATAAGTTGCGTGCGCAGTACCAATTTAGTGTTGAAATTTCTTTTCCTGTTACGGAGCAAAAAATGATTGCAGCCATGGAGGAAATTAGCTGCGGACGGTAAAATTCAGGCTTTCCATGCGAATTATAGACTGCTTACGCATCAACATCGGGGATAAGGCTACTTTCCAGTTTTTGTATTGTATCCTTGATATTAAGTTTGCGCTTCTTTAATCGTTTCAACTGTAATTGATCAACATAGTCTACTTTTGCCAGAGCAGTAATTGCATCATCTAGGTCTCGGTGTTCTATGCGTAATTCAAAGATTCTTCGAACGATCTCTTCCTGTAACTTTTTATCGCTCATTGTTTTTAAAACAAGCCAGTAGTAATGAGAAGATTCCGTGAAGGGGGTTTTTATCCACGCTTGGCGCCTCCCAGGCACGGCGGCGATTTTGGGGATTCCTGATTTTTTTCGTTCCACTCGGCAGGAGTAAGGGTATGCATGGATAATGCGTGGATAGGGCCAGCTAATTCATTCGCCAGTAACTGGTTAATCAATCGGTGTCTGGCGACCAGCATTTTACCCTCAAACTCATCGCTGACGATCGTCACTTTGAAATGAGATTCAGATCCAGCTGGGACATTATGCTGATTGCTCTCGTTTAACACCTCAAGATAAGCAGGCGATAACAAATCTCTAATTTTTGCCTCTATGTCAGATTGAATGCTCATATTTATTTACTGCTCTTGTCTAGTGCGATTATCCTGTTTCTGTAGCCCAAGAAATCGTAACGAGTTTTCCATAGTATAGTGCGAAAGTGATTCAATGGTATCCCCACGATGGAATGATATTTGCTCTGCTATATGTGGAAGATGAGCGGGCTCATTACGCAATTTCTTTGGACGCGGGCGGATGGTGCGAGGAAAAAGATAAGGGGCGTCTGTCTCAATTAGCAAGCGATCACGAGGAATAATACCGACCAGTTCATGGAGGTGTGCGCCTCTGCGTTCATCACATATCCAGCCTGTGATTCCGATGTAAAGATCCATGCGTAGGTAGTTCTCCAATGCCTGTTGATCTCCGGTAAAGCAATGTACTACGGTTGGCCCCAGGTCATTTTTGTAGTCTGTCAGTATTTTTAGAAAATCAATGTGAGCGTCGCGTTCATGCAAGAACAGAGGTTTTTGTAATTCAACTGCCAGTTCGATCTGTTGTTTGAAAGCCGGAATTTGTTGTTCATGACTGGAATAATTTCGATTGTAATCCAGGCCTGCTTCGCCGATGGCTTTTACGCGATCTGAATCAGCAAGCTCGCGTAATTGTTTGCGTGTGCCTGCTTGCCAGTTTCTAGCCAAGTGCGGATGTACTCCTACCGTTGCATACATTCCATGTTGGTAATTTTCGGCCAGTTGCACTGCTAATTTGCTGTCATCCAGGTCTGATCCTGTTATCAGGAAATGGTTTACGCCAACATCAAGTGCGCGCTGAATTACCTGTTGTTCATCATCACGAAAACTTGGACTCGTTAAATTAAAACAGATATCAAAAAGTGGCATCTCGGGACGCTCCCTCGTCAACGCAATTTACGCAATACTGGTCATCTTGTTCCACTAATTGCTGTTGACAGATCAAACACAGGTCGACGTGTTCTGCCTGTAAATCTTTATTGAGTGATATGCGATCATCAAATACAAAACAATTACCTTGCCAATGCTTTCCTCTTGTTTGACGCAAGTACTCAATAATCCCTCCATCAAGCTGGTAAACTTCACGGAAACCGAAATTTTCCAGAAATGGGCCTGCTTTCTCGCAACGAATACCTCCGGTGCAAAATGTCACTAGCGGTTTATTAGCAGGTAGGCGCTGAATTTGGTCCTGTTTGCTGGATAGCTCCCTAAACCCGTTCAGGTTTAGCTGCTGAGCTCCAACAAAAGTACCGAGTGCTACCTCAAATTCATTACGCATATCGAGCAATGTAATATCCTTACCCTGATCAAGCCACTGGCAAAGTTTATCAGCCGGCAAATACTGATGCGAAAATGATCTGTTTTCATGCGTAATCTTGCCTAATGGGACTAGCTCGCTTTTTATTTTAAACACCAGTTTATCAAACGGTAACGTCCTGGAGTAAGTCTGGTGAAATCGCATGTTGGCAAATCGTTCATCTTCATTCAGCTTGGAACAAAATGATTTAATGGCGAGCAAATCGCCTGCAAGGCTAAGGTTAATACCCTCGGTGGCGAGAAACACAGAGCCCTTGATCTGTAAATCCTGACAATATTTTTCCAGTTCATCCAGAGTGTCAGTAAGATCCTCAATAGGAGTAAATCGGTAACCCGAGATATTCAGGTATACGGCTTGTAGGTCCAACATATTCATGTTTTGATTGCTGTAGGTTGCAAAAATACTAATATAAAGACTAAAAAACCAGAATAGTACATATGATTAAGAAAGGAAGTCCAAAAGCGATATACCTAAAGGATTATCGGCCACCAGAATTTTTGATCCAAACTGTTGATTTACGTTTTGAGTTATACCCGGATAAAACGCTAGTACACGCCGAATTACAGATAGAAGCGAATCCACAGGCAACTAAAAAGGCATCTACTCTTGAATTATATGGAGAACAGCTAAAATTGTTACGTCTTGCACTAGATAATAAAACACTATCCTTAAACGACTATGCAGTCGATGAGGAAGGCCTGCGAATCTTCAATGTTCCGAAGAAGTTTGGTTTAAGCTCCACGGTCGAGATTGATCCAGCGAATAATACTGCGCTGGAAGGCCTGTATATTTCCTCAGGAAATTATTGTACACAATGTGAGGCGGAGGGCTTCAGGAAAATCACATACTATCTTGATCGACCTGATGTGATGGCAGTCTTCAGTGTGCGTATAGAAGCCGATCAAACCGCGTTTCCTGTTTTGTTGTCGAACGGTAATCGAGAAAATTTCGGCGAGCTGAGTAATGGTCGCCACTATGCGCAATGGCGCGACCCCTTTCCAAAACCAAGTTACCTGTTTGCATTGGTTGCCGGTAACCTCGTTTGTTGTCGAGATACCTATATTACCTCGAGTGGTCGTAGCGTTGATCTGGAAATTTATACTGAAGCGCATAATGCTGATAAATGTGATCATGCGCTGGTGTCCTTAAAAAAGGCCATGCGTTGGGATGAGGTGACGTTTGATCTTGAGTACGATCTGGATACCTACATGATCGTTGCGGTTGATGATTTTAATATGGGCGCCATGGAAAATAAGGGTCTGAACGTGTTTAATTCCAAGTATGTACTAGCCAGTCCGGCGACCGCTACAGACGCCGATTACATGGGTATCGAAGGAGTAATTGCCCATGAGTACTTCCACAACTGGACCGGTAATCGCGTTACTTGTCGCGACTGGTTTCAATTAAGTCTTAAAGAAGGACTAACTGTATTTCGTGACCAGGAATTCACATCAGACGTGACATCGCGATCGGTGAAACGCATACAGGATGTGCGCTATCTTCGCGCGTACCAGTTTGCCGAAGACGCCAGCCCGATGGCCCACCCCGTGCGGCCGGCATCTTATGTGGAAATAAATAACTTTTACACACTTACAGTGTATGAAAAAGGAGCTGAAGTCGTTCGCATGTACCAGACCCTGCTAGGTAAGCAGGGATTCAAGAAAGGATTGCAGCATTATCTAAAGAAGCACGACGGACAGGCAGTCACAACAGATGACTTTGCTGCTGCGATGGCGGAAGCAAATGAGTTTGACTTGGGGAACTTCTTAACCTGGTATTCACAAGCGGGCACACCCACTCTTAAGATTTTCGGCAAGTGGGATCAGGAAAAGCAGGAATATACACTGGACGTGCAGCAGGAAATCGGTGGGGATCAGAAGTATCCATTTTTTGTCCCACTGCAACTTTCATTATTAGACAAGCAGGGGGATTCAATATTGCTGCAATTAAAAGGTGAAAATGAAGCGCGAACTGACACATGTATTTTGCATATCCGCGAATGGCGGCAGAAATTCGTATTCAGCAATGTAAACCAATCGCCTGTACCATCATTACTACAGAATTTTTCAGCCCCTGTGAAACTGGAGTATGAATATTCTGCAGAAAATTACGCCTTTTTAATGAGTCATGATCCGGATTCATTTAATCGCTGGGAGGCGGCGCAGCAATTTGCAACCGATTGGTTATTGGCTGCCATTAAAGCAATCCAGGGTAACAAGCGGTTGCCGGAAACAAACGATTTCACTCAGGCAATACATTCAATTCTTCATAACCGGAATCTGGATCCAGCATTTATTGCCGAGGTATTAATACTGCCTGCTGAATCTTATCTGGCTGAGCGCATGAAACCGATTGATGTTGAGGCAATTTATAAAGCGCGTAACGCGCTGCAACTAGAAATTGCCAGCACACTGGAAGACACATTGCTAAATATCTATCAAGCTAACAAGGTGCCCTCACCCTATCAATACAATGCGCAAGATATGGGGAAAAGGAGACTGGCCAGCGTTTGCTTGATGTATTTGAATACATTAGGCAAGGAACAATATATTGAGTTGGCAAAAGAACTGTTTTACCAGGCGGGTAATATGACAGATACAATGGCTGCTCTGGAAGCCGTGAATGATCGGGAATTACCGTTTCGTGAACAAGCCATGCAATCATTTGCGGAACGTTGGCAGGACGATGCATTGGTAATGGATAAATGGTTTGCGTTGCACGCACGTTCACGTCGTCCGGATGTTTTGAAGACGGTGGAACATTTGCTAGCGCACCCATGTTTTTCAATCAGAAATCCAAATAAGGTTCGTTCGCTGATTGGGGTCTTTGCCAATGCCAATCCAACCGCTTTTCACGCGAATGATGGATCCGGGTATCGATTTCTTGCAAAACAAGTACTGCAACTGGATTCGATTAACCCTCAGGTTGCAGCTAGACTGGTTAAACCTCTGATCGACTGGAAGAAGTATGATGTAAATCTTCAGTCTCTAATGAAAAAGGAACTGCAAACAATAATGGCAGCACCGAACTTGTCCAGAGATGTGTATGAGATTGTGGATCGAAGTCTTGCTGTCGTGATTAATTAAAGCATTAACCAGAATTTTTAATGACAGAGCCAGTTGGAAACGGATGGTTAAACATAATTGAGCGGGTTGGGAATCGATTACCTGATCCGGCAGTACTGTTTATTTTCGGGACCTTACTGGTGGCAGTCGGTGCTGAAGTCGCTGTCTGGACGAACTGGACCGTGGAAAGGACTGTCTCACAAACGGATAGCGAATTCATTACCGCCAGGGGAGTATTCGCGTCAGATGGGTTATGGTGGTGGCTAAGTAATCTGGTAAAAAACTTTATACAATTCCCGCCGCTGGGAATTGTGCTGGTCGGAATGTTAGGCATCGGTTTGGCGGAACGAAGTGGTTTATTACCTGCCCTAATCGTTTCCGCTGGCTTGGCTGTTAAAGAAGCGTATTTAATTCCCGCTGTACTATTTTTGGGGATCATGTCTTCGATGGCCCTGGATGCTGGATATGTCGTTCTGCCACCAATTGCAGCCATATTATTCATGGCCGTTGGTCGTTCACCACTTCTGGGTATTGCCGCAAGCTTTGCCGGTGTGTCAGCTGGATTTGCAGCCAACCTCTTTATTACGGCGATCGATCCTTTAATGGCAGGCTTTACCACAGCAGCGGCTCAGTTGCTTGAACCTGATTATGAGGTCGCTGTTACCTGTAACTGGTGGTTTATGGCAGCGTCGACAATCGTGCTTACTTTAGCGGGATGGTTTATTACTGTTTTCTGGGTGGCTCCGAGAACACGGGAAGTTGCGTATCATCACAACGGCCAAACGACTGCGAACTCGCTGCCGTCCACCACTGAAAAAAAGGCTATGAAATGGGCGTTGATTTCGTTTTGTATATTAATGGTGTTGATAATTCTCGCAATTAATTTGCCTGCTGCACCATTAAACGGAATGGGCGATAGATTTCCGCGGTGGATCGAAGCAACCGTTCCTTTGCTCTTTGTCTTGTTTGCAATACCCGGCCTGGTATTTGGGTCTATCGCGGGAACAATTCAAAACAGTAAAGATTTTGCCAGTATGCTTGGTAATACAATTGCTGACTTGGCACCATACATTGTGCTGGCTTTTTTTGCAGCGCAATTCATAGCAGTGTTTAATTACACTCATCTCGGAGAAATGGTGGCACTTGCAGGAGGCGCGTGGCTGGCGTCGTTGCAGCTATCAGTTTATGTCTTGTTATTGATGTTCGTTTTGCTCGCCTGTGTCGGGAACCTGTTCATTGGTTCGATGTCGGCAAAGTATGCTTTTATGGCACCTGTATTTGTTCCCATGCTAATGCAGGCCGGAGTTGCTCCCGAGCTTACTCAGATTGCGTATAGAATCGGAGATTCGGTAACCAATGTTATAACTCCTTTTAACCCCTACATGATTATTGTGCTGGCACTTCTCCAAAAGTACCGCAAGGAAGCGGGGCTTGGCACATTAATTAGTTTAACGCTTCCCTATAGTGTGGGTTTTTTGCTGGTCTGGTTGGTGATGTTATTCGTTTGGGTGTTATTTGGTGTGCCTCTTGGGCCAGGCGGGGTTTATTGATTATGACTAGAAGTCGCTGGTCGAGATAAACAGCCCGACGCGCAAATCCTTGGCGTGATAAATTTCGCGTCCATCTACTGACATAATGCCATCGGCAATCCCCAAAACAACACTTCTGGAAATCATTCTCTTAACGTCAATTTCATAGGTTACCTTTTTTGCAGTAGGCAAGACCTGGCCACTGAACTTAACTTCGCCAACACCGAGTGCCCGCCCTTTCCCGGGATTATCGTTCCATGCGAGGAAAAAACCTACCAGCTGCCACATTGCATCAAGGCCGAGGCATCCGGGCATGACGGGGTCGCCTGGGAAATGGCAATCAAAAAACCATAAGTCCGGCTTGATATCGAGTTCAGCCAATATCTTTCCTTTATTAAACTTGCCTCCATCTGTACTGATGTTAGTAACGCGATCCACCATGAGCATATTTGGACTGGGCAGTTGCGCATTTCCTGCTCCAAACATGTCACCATTGGCGCAAGTGAGTAATTCTTCGTAGCTAAATGTTGATGGTCGGCTCATTATCTATTTCGATTTATTATTGATTGGCTGTTTTTGTTTGCGCGATTATTCGTCCAGATACGTTGGAATTGGGCGTTTCAAACGATCCAGCTCCAGACGAAGTTCTCCCATGGTTTGGATAACCGTCGCATTAATCTCTTCAATCACTTCAGTGTACCCTGATACGGCGGTTCCGCATACAATCAAGGTTGTATCTTCTCCAAGTTGACGATTAAGTTGGCGCAAGGTATTTGGTAAATGCGGATCATCCGCCGGACGGGCGATCCCCAATGCAATTGCATGAGCATTCGTTTGATTGGTGGCGTAAATGATTTCTTCAACCGGTAGCTCCGTTCCCAAATAAATAGCGTCCCAACCGTAGGAATTCGCTGCGACTGCCATGCGTAAGGCAATCAGGTCATAGTGCTGTCCCAAAGGAGTGGTTACAATAATCTTGTAGCTGTTGTCGCCTTTGGTTTCGGAACCAGCAAGTGTGTACATGTAAGATCGTATAATGGAGGTCGCCATTCTTTCTTGTGACAAACGCATGTTTCCGCGACGGCACTCATCTCTAATATAAGTAATCAATGGCCGTAACAGATCTTCCAGCAAGAATGGAATGCCCAGCATATTTGCTGCTTTTCCCAGACTGCGCTTAAGTTCAGTTGGGTTCATTTGTGTTACTGCCTCTAAGCACTCTTCAAAATGTTCCATCACAGACCCGGTATTAGGTCGTTCAGCTGGAATGTTCCTGGCCTGAGCGGCAGCAACTTCATCATTCTCAACCAGAGAGTACAATTCATCGATAGATTGATTGGCGATATCACCAATGCGTCGGCCTGCTGAAGTAGCGCGTCGCAGCAGACTCAGTTTTTCGACGTCCAAATCCGAGTATAGGCGACGGCTATTGGCTGCTCGTTGAGGTGTTACCGCACTATATCGACGCTCCCAGGCTCGAATCACATCCGTGGTTAAGCCGGTGCGACGAGACACTACCTGAATCGGATGTTTCGGAACTGTGACATTGGTCTCCAAACTCGATACGCTTGTCTTGTCAGGCATTTGTCTAAGTTTATGTTCGCTGTTTGTTCAATATAGTGATACAATTATAGAACAATGTCCCTCTTTTGTACAAGACAAACCGTCATCAAATTCTTTAAACCATATTGGTTATTGTTATTGGTTTTGCTATAGTCAAGTTAAATGCGGTTTTAAGAGTTTAGTGAACATTAGGGCATAGTACGGAGGTACGGATGAAGAAGTTATTAATCAACATACGATATTTTTTAGCCCCGCTACTGATATTGTCGGCGCTGTTCGGGGTACTAGCAGGTGGCCCGTGGGTTTGGACGGGAGTGGTATTGCTGGGAGTTGGGATCATCATCGATACGCTAACCAAGGCGCAGACGCCGGGGGCGGGATTTGACGAGAATGGCGACACGTACGGAATCGCGCCGATGCACAATGGCGTGATGTACGGGATGCTGGGCGTATTTGTATTGTTGCAGGTGGTGCTGGCGTGGCGCATCTGGGAGTACATGACGGGCGTGGCGATTGGCGAGTCAACGATACTGGGCTTAACGATCCAGCAAGGGATCACGGGCAGCCAGTTGATCGGTGCGACGATATCGACGGGGATTTTTGCGGGCATCGGGATTATCTACGGTCACGAGCTGGCGCACACGAAAGGGTTCAGTTTTGTGATAGCACGGTGGATGATGGCGTTAAGCGGGAAGGCGCATTTTTGCTATGCGCACGTATACAACCATCACCTGGAACTGGGTCATCAGGATGATCCGGCGACATCACCGCGCGGACGCAGCCTGTTCAAGCACTATCCGTTATCAGGCATAGGTCAGAGCAAGTTTTTATACATCATGGAGCAACAGCGGCTGAAGCGTCTGGGGATACCATTTTTATCCTGGCAGAACCGCTGGATCCGCGGTTACTTTATGGCCTTACCGACGGTATTACTGTTTTGGTTTGTAGGTGGCTGGGTTGGCCTGGGCTGCCTGGGGATTGTCTGGCTGATCTCGAACTTTGAGCTCGAGGCGCTGAACTACCTGGAGCACTATGGATTAATCCGCGAGAAGGGCCAGCCGATTGATTACCGCCACAGCTGGGATAACAGCACGGCATTCACGAGCTGGTTTTTCATAGAGATTGGTCGCCAGGGCGATCACCATGACCGCGGCGAGACGCACTTTTGGGAATTAGACGAGGTGGGATCACCGAACTGCGGGCGCGGCTATTTCACGTTATTTGCATTGGCATTGCTTCCCCCGATATGGCATAAGTACATGGCCGAGCAGATGCACAAGTGGGATGAAGAGATGGCATCGGAAGGCGAGCGTAAGGTCGCGGATGAAATGAACAAGATCGCAGGCTACGCATAGTCGGTAATCACAAACAGTACCTAAGCCCCCTGTTTGGGGGCCTCAACAACAGCAATAAAATCACATAAATAAGTAGTCAACAGAGGAGTAAAACATGAGTGATGCTAGTTTGTATGTACGCCTTGGCGGGGCTGAAGGGATTGCAAAAATTGTAGATGACATATGGATTAATCACACAACGAATCCAAAAATT
>CAJIBE010000062.1_pt1 | contig 18276 bp, 12 predicted proteins | sample 9199301 | NCBI WGS metagenome assembly CAJIBE01 (sample SAMEA7708291, study PRJEB35096) | sediment metagenome | biome: marine neritic benthic zone biome [ENVO:01000025]; feature: sediment [ENVO:00002007]; material: shallow marine sediment [ENVO:03000034] sea grass bed [ENVO_01000059] ... | reverse complement strand
TACCGAACAGTTGGCCTTTTGTAATCGATTTCGCAATCCTTGCAAGAAAATGCTTAACGCGCCTTTGCCCGTTCCATACACATAATTAGATTGGCGGCCACGATCTCCGGCAACCGATGAAACAACCACCAGGCTTCGATTAGTCTCTTTCTCTATCTTGTTGGCCAATAAACCAAGCAGGGAGACTTTACTCAAAAAGTTAGTATTCAGAGCTTCAAATGTATTTTGCCAGGACTTTTCACAAGCAGCCTGGTCTGGGAGTACCCCATAGAAAAAATAGTATTTGGATATATCGTTTGAAGCCGCCTGAAGCTCTTCCAGCAACTTAGTGTGGCCTTCCGTTTGAGCAAGATCTGACGTGATGCATTTCACTGAACTGGCACCTCTGACTTCCAGGTCAGCTGCAATATTTTGAAGTCGTTCTCCGTTTCTAGCTACCAGAAGAATCGAATCTCCCGAAGCCGCATGCAATCTTGCCAGAGATTGTGCCACGGCAGAGGTCGCCCCAAAGATAACGATAGTTTCTATTTGATTACTTTCAGACATGCACACGCTCCCAGAAATCAGATGTGAAATTGGGATCCATGTACTGAACAAACTTTTCGTGCGCTGGATAATACGCTTTAAATGCCTGCGCAGACATTCGAACGTCCTTAGCCGGGTAAACTGCGCCTCCCGCATCCATCACCAGCGTGTCAAGCTCATCAAGCACTCGTCGAGTGAATTCGCCTCTATTAGAAAAGTCCAGAGCCAGACATATCCCTGAGCGCGGGAAAGACAGCATGCCCGGGGATTCCAACTCGCCAAACTCTTTCAATACAGCCAGGAATGAGCCTAATCCTGACGAAACAATCTTTCGCAGGATATTTTCCATTGCCGCTACATTCTTTTTTGGCACTACAAACTGATATTGATAGAAACCCTCTTTCCCATATATTCGATTCCAGTTATTAACCCCATCTAATGGATAAAAAAAGGAATCATAATGCTGAGGTATTGTTTTATGGGCCTTTTTCTTATTCATATAAAAATAAAGATTGTTAAACGCACCGATAGAATATTTGTTGAGACACCAACCTGGGAAGTTAAATGGCACATTCAGCTTTCGCTTACTACTCGCTTGGCTCGAATTTCCATACTCTTTTGAATGGTTAGCTTGCATAAATAATCCACGTGCAAAATTCTTTCCTCGCGCGATGCAATCCAGCCACGCAACCGTGTATTGATAATCATTACTTGCCGAACCAGATAGCTCGTAAAATTGATCCAGGCCATAAAACGGAATAATCTCAACATCAACAAGGTCAGAAGATACGGGCATAAGCTTAATCTCAGCCCAGGTAACGAAACCAGTAAGCCCCAATCCGCCTATAGTTGCTTCAAATAAATCAGAATTACTGTCGGCGCTACAGAATAATCGCTCGCCATTTGAGCGTAAAAGTTCAAGCCCAATGACATGGCGACCTAGTGAGCCATCTTTGTGATGATTTTTCCCGTGCACATCGTTAGCGATTGCGCCCCCCAAAGTAACAAACTTTGTTCCTGGTGTTACAGGCAAAAACCAACCGGCTGGAACGATGGTTTCGAGAATATGATGAAACGTAACACCGGCCTCGCAGCGCAAAATACCCTGCTCTTTATCGAAAGAGATAAACCTGTTAAGAGAGCGACTATCTATTAACTGGCCTGAACTGTTTAAACAAGAATCTCCATAACTACGTCCATTTCCGAAAGGCAGTATTTTATCTTTTACTAAAGATAATGAGTAATCTCGCCAATTAGGCCGCACTGCCACTTGCTTCACAGTAGGGCTGTATCCCCAGCTTCTATACATGGCACTTATATTAATTTTGGAAGGAACAAGGCACTACATACAACAACGGCAACAAAAAACCCTGAGAGCAAACTGACACGATCCCTTATTGCAAAAAGAATCGGATCTTCATGCATCTCACCCCGCGCGGTAATCATCCAGACCCGACCGATCCAGTACAGTAACAGTGGGCAAATTAGCCAAAGAGATTGGGGGAAAGAATACAATTCCAACACCTTGCTACCATTGATATACAGAGCAACCACGAGAATCGAAACAATCCCGGAAGATACGCCAGCGCTTGTCAGCATCGGCAGGTCAATGACTTGATAACCCCGGCCGTTTGAGTTGTGATTCTGTTTGATTTTAATATTTTCAAGCTCAGAAACACGTTTGGCCAAAGCCAGACTTAAAAAGAAAAACATCGAAAATGCTAACAACCAAAATGACCATTCTGCATTAATTGCAATGATTCCACCGATTACTCGCAGGGTATACAAAGAAGCCAGAATGCAAACATCCAGCATAGCAACTCTCTTGAAATATAGTGAATACGATAATGTAGAAATAAAGTAGGCACCGAGCACAACGATGAATGGAAGAGGTAACTGTGTTCCAATCAATACCACCGCACATAATAGCCCAGCGATCATTGCAACGGCCTGTTTAATGGAAAGCAGACCTGAAGCAAATGCGCGCTTCCGCTTTGTTTGATTTTTTCGGTCTGACTCTAAATCCAGCAAGTCGTTAATAATGTACGTCAATGATGCCAGCAAGCTCAGACAAATAAAGCCAATCGTTAAAACATACAGGTTATCTATATTTGTAACTTTATGATCGAGTAGCAACGGAATAAATATTAGGACATTCTTTATCCACTGATGCGCACGTATGGACTTGATAAAATCCCTGAATGTAATTTTTGGCAGTTTGAATTCACGCGTAATTTCAAACTTTCTCCTAGTCCTCCTTAAGAACAGATTCTCTCTGGAAACAACCATTGATTGACGTGAATAAGGCCAAACCTTCCAGTCATCCCGATCATTACCTATGTAATCAAATCCGTTTTTACCGAAAAGTTCTACAAGTTTTTTACGCTTGTTATACTTGGTCAGATTAACGCTTTCGCTTGAAGCGATCACGTCGCTGAATATGCCAAGCTCTCCAGCTACATTATTAGCAAATTCTATGTTGCTACCGGTTACGAGAATGATGTCTCTCTGTTGATTTCTTAAATATTCAAGGACATCCTTATTGTATGGAAGTGAAGAAGCATCTATCTGCACTCGCTTAGCTACTTCTGACTTTAAATATGCTTTCCCTTTAGTTAGCCAGAACAGAATGTATATAGCATAGGTTAAATTACGTTTGAGTAACTGTATGATGCCCTCAAGCAAAAGATCTGTTTTAATTAGTGTGCCATCCATATCTACACATAATGGAACCAGCTCATCCGCTCTTGATTTTTCCATCAAGCGATCCAGATCTTCGTATAGAGGATCGAGTTCTTCTGAATGTCGATAACGCTTCATGGCTTATACTTTTCCGGTCAAACGGTTGGCATTTAATCTAAATATGGTTAGCAACCAAAAACAAAACTTTTCAAAATCTATAGAAATACACAATAATGCGATATTCGCTATACAAGATAGATTAGTGTACCAATCTAGCCGCATCTAACTATATGATCCCATTCACATATTGGGTTATACAGTTTGAATTGCGTCACTAAATAGATTTGATGTGATCGGATTAGCCTGGACTGGAGCGATGCGAAGATGATCTATGCCCAAATTCAGTGGCTTACATACTGACTATTTTTAACAAGTTAATCTTGAAAAATTACAGGATCCCTTACTTCACTGTACTCAGATTTTTCCTAGCAATAGATAAACAATATTCAAATAACCTAACATATTCGGTCCCAACATGGGTAAAGAGTAAGATTACAGACCTTATACGGAATCTGAATAATTGAACTTTTATAGCTGGATACAAAAAGCATTCAGCTCACTATTCCGTTTTGCTACAGAGCAAATAAAATAATTCAACCAAATTTAGCGGATACAACTCAGTTCTACTAATTCCAACTCACCACCAAAATCTACTTCTTTCATTCCGCAAAAACGGGCTTGCAGTCGTTCCAGATAACCAATATAACTGGGCCCATAATGCTCTTTACTAGCGTGATGACTCGTAAACACATCAGAAGTAAGATAAATTTTTTGTTGCCTGGATATTCTATCGCTCATCTCCTCAACCAGCTCATCCACACTGGCATTGTTATAAAGATCGGCGACAGCCGTGAATTCGATATCAGTGTAATACTTAATATGATCTGATATAGGCCACGAATCACCAATATACAGATAATCCCCGGGCTTAAGTTGTTCATTTAGTTGATTTACTTTCACCCAGTTATAGTCCAGCTCCTTACTCTTGGCCTGTAATACTGAACCCACTCCATTCACGAGAAGCAAGCTCAGCGAGCATACCAATAGTAGATACGCACCAGATTTCTTTTTCTCATCTTTATCTGTTAACAATGCCGCTAACAGTATCCAGAAAACCGCTACCTGCGGTATCCACAGGTCTACGTTTGATGGGTCCCATGCAATAAAGAAAAGCGTGTATGGCAGAAACCAGGCTAGCAGCAATATGACTCCCCGCTTTGGAGAAATAAAATTGCCTTGAAACAGATTTTTTACTGCTATGGCTACCATAAATAGAATCAATGCTAGGGTCATTACCGCAATCACACACAATGTCACCGTAGTAGCAATGGAGAGATTCTGGACAAAATATATTTCATCGTCCAATGATTTACCTGAAAATATTTGCTGAAAAACTTCCTGCAACTTCGGAATTCCAAACATAAAATGAGCGCCGATAATTGCACGACCAAATCCAACTGCGGCTAAAACTAATGCGGTCGGTGACACTGGGCTCCAATATTGTTCACCTCCTCCACCCATAAACCAGTGAAGAAATTGATCGATTGAATCGATATGCCCAGTCGAAGCGGCTGCCAATAAATAAGCAGTCGATACAATAATTGTTCCGGTTAATACATAAATACCTAATAAATATATACGACTACTCAGTTTTCTTTCACCCAATGACAGCAGAGCCAGTAATGGAACAAGTGCAAAGAATATGGCAGTCTCATGAAACAGGATCGCAATCGAATGTAAAACAGCAGCAATAAATACAGATTTCGACGTAATTGCCTCATCCATCAACAAGTAAAAAGTCCAGGCAAGAAAACATAAAGGCAAGGTATAGATTTCAATTGCAACACTGTAGTACCAGATTCCAAATGAAAATCCACAAGCACCTAGCGCCATCCAAGTTATAAATACACTTAGCCCTAGTCTTTTTACCATAATTAGGTATGCGGCTTGCAATGTTAGCGCTCCAGCGACCGCACTAACTACCTCGATTACTATTCGGGAATCAACTTCAAATCCCATCGATGACAATGTAGAAACAACCACCACCAAAGCAGGCTGGTAGATCAAATGATTCGAATGAAATAAGAACTCTAAAGAAGTAACCTGCAAAAGATAGTTGATACTATCATGCGTAATACTTAAGTTATTGCTTAGCAGCAATAAATAGAATACAAAAAATCCAATAAATGGGATTACTGAACTGCGAAAAGTCGTTACAGTCATAGACAAAGTATTATTAATGAAAACTACTCTATTTAGCGAAATTTCAACTTTATAATGTGTAAATCATTCGGATATCGGCAGATGTTTCCGCGACAGCGTTGATAAATTCCTAGCCATAACTTTTGTTCGGGCAGATTCAAAACTCCCAAATTTAAAAATTAGCCATCCCGAATATAGCGATTCATACTAATAAATCTGTGAGCCATTCTTAAATACGAATAAACCAGATGATCATTTGTATAGGCCAAGCGAAATATTAACCGGACCAATCGGGAAGAATAGTCGCGCAGTGGAGTAAACAAACAACCTTTAAATTGATGGTTGTTTACATCAATTGCAAAAATACTTGAATGGTGGCCAGGAGCAGAATCGAACTGCGGACACGAATATCACAGTCTTGGTGCGCCACATTCTCATATCACTCATTTCCTGACATTTGCTATCTGTCTCTTTTATAAACAATGAGTTACTTTATAAATTCCGGGATTCGGCAGCTACCAGCCACTATTTTGCCTGGTGACTCATTGATTACCGAACGCTTCACACTGATACTTGAATATATATCTCGATTTAAAATACAGAACTAGATCACATTACCAAAAGATTAATAACGTAATTTCCATTTCGTTCTTTATCTGATTTTATTTTGATTAGATATCGCACATCTGTACACTCAAACCAATTTCAAAGGCCCTTAAAGAAAGTGATGCCTCTTTACGCTATACGCGCTATTCCATTGGTTCGTTTGTATTTTGTTAAGGTTACTATAAGTAGGCAATACACATAAATATAATAATTCATAGCGCGATGAAAAAGGTTGTCAATAGAATTCTCCTCGTCAACAACTATGCCAGAATAAGCCTTTACTCTTTGGAGAATAGTCGACTTCGAGATATTGGAACATAGTAAAGTCAATCAACGATATCACCAGGCCAGCGAACTTTAAGGCAGGTAACGAATAATAGTCATCCTAGTCCATTAAGGATCTTTGAAAACCTAAATATTTAATGTCAATTAAGTCTCTGTTTGTTCAATAGAAACTCGAATTGGATTCTCAGAATCAAAATGTACATCACGTTGAGGGAATGCGATGACAATACCTGCATCCTCGAAGCGTTTATAAACAGTTCGGTTAAGCTCCGATATAACACCTATCCTATTCTCCATTGAATCAATAAATGCACGTGCTGCTAAATTGAGTGTACTATCACCAAACTCTTTGAAAATAATTGAAGATGCTGGATCATCTATAACTCGCGGATGATCATTTAAGGTTTCTGTAAGAATCTCAAGCGCCTTTTCTATATCGCTACCGTAGGCTATTCCAACATTTATTGTTACACGTGTGCTTGATTCTGTGAGAGTCCAATTTAATACACGGCCGGTAATAAACTCTTTATTTGGGACAAGCAGTTCTTTTCCGTCCCAATCTACAATTGTTGTCGCACGGATGCGTATGCGTGCCACCGTACCTTCATGATTTCCAGTTGTTACTATATCACCCACACGAATGGGCCGCTCAAAGAGAATGATTAGACCACTAATAAAGTTCGCAACAATTTCTTGTAATCCAAAACCAATACCAACACCAAGTGCTGCGACCAACCATTGAAGCTTTGACCAATTAAGCCCAAGTGTTGAGAGAACAATGATAAACCCTGCACCAATAATAACGTAATTCAATAACGTGCTGATCGTATATCCAGCGCTCGCTGATATACCGGCACGTCGGCGCAAAATTAATTCAACGAGCGCAGGAAGTTTACCAGCCGTATAGATGGTTGCGACTGCAATTAATAACACTATAACAACAGAACGCAAAGTAACGGACGAAAGGACGATTTCTCCATTCAGTTCTGTAGTTGTTGTCCATAGTGTAACGCGTTGCAATACATCCAGGGCTGGCAGCAATGGTTTCCACAAATATAAAAGCATCAAGACTCCAATGGCAAATATCATGGCTTTAAGTAGTTTTGATGTTTCACGACTAATTTCAACCAGGGCTACACGATTTTCCTCTTCATGTTGTTCGCCATCTTTCGCGTGCTGTAGTTTGGCCATATATTCAGCAACACGAATTTTCCGTTGGCTTATCAAGAGCCAGCGTTTTAATAGGCTGTACACCAGCACAAGTAACAGCCCGAGCCAGAAGGTGCTAATAGCAGTCTGAACCAATGTTCGCACGGTATAGACGTATCCTGTTGCAAGTCCAAATAACAGCACCACCAAAAGCAAAAGGAACAGACATTTGATTCGATGCTTCTTAAAAATTGCAACTATGCCAAGCCACTTTTCTTGCGTACCCATCCATGACCAAATTAAATGCAAGCCGATAAATAAAGTTAAAGCCAAACTAAAAACCTGGTCCAATACTGTGTTTTGTAATTTAGACTCAAAGAGAATAAAAACAGAACCTGCTGCAGCTAGCGGCGTCCACCAGTGCAACCACCAGTTGACTTCAGTGATCGCGGCATTACATGTTTTTCTGTACCACTTAAAGTGTTTTGATCCAACGCCATTTTCTTCGCAGATGATACGTATCATTAATAGTAAAAATACTAGCATTGCTATCGCTTGAAGCCTTGAAGATAGTGTGTGAAACACAGACGCTGGATCGCTAGTAAAAATACTACTTAGAGACCAGAAAACTAAGGGGAGAGGTAAAGCACGAGCTACAATTAGCCCTAACGCTGCCAGCGTCGATAGGATTGAATCCCTTTTCGATTCTATGTCCTTATTAAGGTTGACCATATTTTCCTTAAATCTTTTGCGCGCAAGGAAAAGAATTATTGCCGCCAGTAACCCGATGAAAGCAGTTATAGGATATTTGTTAATTTTTAGACTAATAAATGATGAATATAGATATTGAATTTCTTTCGGAACATTTCGAAAATTCGCCTCGTAGATGGGCTGATGACTAGGCACCCATAAAATTCGGCCTACTACAAACGTTTGATACTCTTTAATGAGTGCAGAAAACTGTGTGTAATGTTGCAAGTGTTTTCGAAGAGTCTCAAGGTAGTTAGATTGCAGTTTGATAGTCTTACTCAGTTCACTACGAATTGATTGTAATAGACTGATGACTGTTGATTCTTCAACATCGGTGATCGATGTAGAATCTAACCCTGCTTCTTCGAGCAGACTTGTGAGATGTCGTTTTGCGCTGGTCAGTTCTGCCGCCATCTCTTCGTGCTCAATTCTTTTTATAATTGTGCTCCCAATAGCATCTGAGATAAACTGGGTGGGGTCTTTTATTTGATAGGATTCGATCTCACGCCAATGCACCAATAGAACGTTGCCAAGAACATCGCTATCACTTGCAAATTCGACTACACGGCGTACCGAAGCTGAGCGTTCTTCAATTCTCCTTATTCTTTCCTGCATCTCCTCATCTTGAGCAGTGATGTTGTTTAGGTTTTCGACCAAAGCAACTATTTGTTGCCGAAGACTCACACGATCAGCAACAAGGTTCTGTACAAGTCCATAAATAGGACTGTTTTCCTCTATACCAATAACATCACTATCGGTATCTTCAAGTTGAGTTTCTGTGAGCCGACTTTCTATAGCGTGAATTTCGGTAGAAAGGTGATCTATTCGCAATGCAAGCTCTGCTTGCTCAGCACGGAGTACGTCATAACGAGCTGGTTGGCTTGTAAGTTGGGTTTCTTGTGCTTTTTGTTCAGCATTGAGCGCAATACGTTCAGATTCCTGAATCCACTGTGAGGCCTCCGCTAGAGAAGGAGGTGCATCCGTCTTTACAGTAATTGGATCATCAGGCAGTTGACTTAGACGATCAACAATTGCTGCGAGGCGCTCAGTTATCTCTTGCGCGTTAGTGTCCCTCGCTGACAAACGCCTTTCATTTGCATCGCGCGTATTGGTAACATTACTTAATTGGGTGCGAAGCAGTACTCGCTTTGCTTCCAGCTCGTTAAAAGAAAGTTTCTCAAGATCATAATCAACTTGTGGTTCTGTTGTAGACGCACTGTCCAGCCATGCCAGAATTTCTGCTTTACGTTTAGGCGCATTTTTTAGGGCATCAAGATAATTCGCTGCATCACGTTCGTGTGAAGCAGCAGTATCAAGCCATTTACTAGCTGTTTGGTATGCCTTGAGTGTTTCATCTTCTTCAGTACTGCCTGATTCACGTAGCTGTTTTATACGTGAATCAATAAGCGCAATAGAAAGTTCATTATTAGTTTGCGCACCGATCGGTATACTAATCAAAAAGAAAGCTATAATTAATAAGAATATTACAGTTTTTATCGCCACTAGCTATTCTCCCCACTGACCAAACCCAATGCTAGGCCGTTTATTATTTGTTCGACTTGTCTTTGTATTTTGACATACATAATGTCGTCCCCTTAGACATAATTCAAGGACATTATTTTGAGCGATTTGATCTTAGACGCATCTATTGGGGCATGCCGAGAATGCAGCACCCTACTTTTTATATTTTCACAACAACTTTATCTGTCAAGTTGGTTGAGGAAAGACATCTTGACTCTATATAAAACTTTTAATTTGATTGTTAGAATATAAATTCAATAGTCGGAAAATTTGGATTGGGAGCAAATTATGGCTAGCGGTTGGTCACGTGATGGGGCTGTTCAGGACCAAATAGATGCCAGCGTAGAAGACGCTATAAAACTGGCTCGGAGTCGGCTGCCTAATGGCAAAAGCTTAGCTCATTGCGAGCAATGCGAGATCGCTATTCCAGAAGAGCGCCGTAAAGCGATCCCTGGAGTTCGATTATGTGTTGATTGTCAGTCTGAGTATGATAACAAGCAGACTACTTTCACTGGCTTCAATCGACGCGGCAGCAAAGATAGTCAGCTGAGGTAAGCGAGAAACCCTGCTCTATTATCATGAATTTCTGCTAACGATCCAAAGCGGTCACTTTCACATATCTCTTTTTGGGGCTTATAGCTAAATTTACATAAACATATGATTGCTTTTAATCGATACATGAGAACATCAAAAGGAACTTGTTTTGAATGGAAAAGAATTTCTAAATAAAGAAAAAGAAAAATTATTAAATCACCCGCTATTTACAGATTTATTTATTGCCACCATTTCATCTGTAAAGGTTTTTGATCTTTCTAAGGCAAAACGATTTGCACTCTTATATTATCCACATATATTAAGAACAAGGTTGTATCAAGCAAATGCCCTCGGAATTACACCTGATGAAAATATACAATTTGTTTTATCCGAAATACTTCATGATGAGTATGGGTTAGGCAATCCAGAGCATTCTCATATGCAATTGTATCGAAAATTCATTTATGCGCTAGGAGTGCACCAAAATGAGCTAAAAACACAAGAAATTATCCCTGAGCTTGAAATGTACATAAGTACAATGATGCGTCTGACCCAAAGCAATAACTGGCTAGCTGCTGTAGCAGCTGTAGGGGTTGCCAGTGAACATCCGATCCCAAAATACTACAATTTACTTTTAAAAGGGCTAAGAAAAATTCCTGGCATAAGCGATGAAGATTTAGAATTATTTACGGGACATGTAGAACTCGATATTGAGCATTCGAAAAATATAGAAAATTCATTACTGCCTTATCTAGATGATGTGGATAATCAGAAGCAGTTTATAGAAGGAGCCCACATCAATATGAATGCACGTAGAGTTTTTCATACAGGTTTATTTAGAGAAATTTTCGAATCATGATACATGTTAATTTTGAATGTTCCCTTTTGGCCGTAAGCGGACACAAAAACCAAGAATTTTCGATTTTCCTAATATACCACCTGACAATGTCAGCTAACGACCCAAAGGGGACATTCTGTGACGTACTGAGTTAAATAATAATTAGCCTATGAATCCTATCACTAACAAAACTTTTTTAATCGTAACGACGGTAAGCTATGTGCTCTTATTATTACTAATGTTCTATCGGAACGTATCTGACGACCCAAAGTTAATTGTCAATTAATTGATCTAAGAAGAGTTACAATGGTGGGAAATTGTATTTATGATTTTGGGTTAATTATCTGCGCTATTGGTTTGGATAAGTTCATTTATTCACGCATTTTCAAACAAAAAAACGCAAGTGGCGAATTTTCATACTATTATTTTGGCCGCTTTCAGTCAAAAGCAGTCATTTTCGACTATATCTTCCATATGGGTTAGACAATCGAATCTAGGTTAAACTCTGAAGAAGAATATGTAGATGCAGTTAAAGGGATAATGAGAAAAATATTGTGATAAGCGCGCTTTTATATACGTTAAAAGAGAATAATACTCAGATAGCTTCATTTGAAGAATTATATGCCAAATGGGCTAGCACTGAAGATACCGTACTATGGGTAAATATTGTCGGCAAGGAAGCAGATGATACTAATCTGCTGGTCGAAAAATTTTTACTTAACTCATTAGCTGTGACAGACAGTTTACGGGATCGTCATCCACCTAAGTTTGAGATATTTGAATCCTATATTTTTATTATTCTCAGACCTCTCATACAAGCAACAACTGACAATGAGATAAATTTCGGACAACTTTCAGTATTCTTAGGCGATAGATATATTATTACTTGGACTCATACTAATAACGAAATAATAAAAGGTTTATGGAGACAATACACTCAAAATGAATATGATTGCTCAAGAAGTGTCAACCACATTTTTTATAAAATTTTTAAAAAGATAGCAGATGAATATATGAGTGCTATTATAGAAATAGAGGAGAGTTTAGAGGCGGTAGAAGATCTCCTCGAAAAGGATGAAAAAGATATCTATTTACCCACCTTAACTAAACATAATACTGTGCTGCGTAAGATAATTCGTAATTTGGAGTATATGGAAAAAGTTGCGAGAAACTACTCAGAGAAAAAACAAAATGCATTTAACAACCAATTTGTTCATGAGTTACTAGATGTTTATGAGCAAGTCGAGCGTGGGTTAAGTTTAGCGCAAATGTACCAGTCTTTGTGCAATGACTTAATCAATATACATATATCCATCACCTCGCACCGAGTAAATAAAGTCGTAAAGACATTAACGATTGTGGCGGTGCTGTTCCTACCTTTAAGTTTTATCGCCGGCTTGTATGGGATGAATTTTCAATATATTCCAGAACTTCAAATAAAGTACGGATATTTTTACGTTTTAGGCCTAATGGCAGTGGTAGAAGTCTTTTTAATATACCTAATGAAACGATTGAAATGGTTTTAATACGCAGTTTATTCATGTTTATCATTTTTGGTAGTTTCGCATTTGCAACTACCCCCAAGATACTTAATTTAGATAAATCCATTTCCCCTGAAGCAACGGCCCCTAATCCGTTTTCATTATTAGGTGAATGGTGGTTATACGTAGACCCTTCCCATGAAAATTTGGATGAAAGAGTCCAATATATAAAAAATATTGCCCAGGAGGCCGTTCAGGCAACAACTCCAGCGGTACAAAAAGAATTAAATAGTACCCTGCAACAAATATTCAGCTATTTAGATGAATTGATTGAACTTAAGGAATCGAAAGAAGAGGTTAGTATTATTACTTCTTTTCAAGAGACCTACACCGTAGAAGAACTCATATTACTCTTTAGCACTTACTATGAAGTCAAAGCGGCCAGAGACAGATTAGTCAATGTACTTGAAGATGAGGAAAGTAAAGCTAGAAATTCAGAAAAAATAATTGAAGGGAAACGCTTACTTTACCTCGATGCAAAAAAGAATACTGAAGAGAAGTTACGGTTAGGCTTATCTCTGATGGCGAGCCGTTTAAGCTGGTATTTATACAAGCAAGAGTTGCCTAAGCAACAAGCTAGACTGGAGTATGCTGAAAAACAGGAAGAAAATTCATTAGAAGAAATTAAAGTAGCTACTGACAAGTTATTTATTGATGACTCTACCTATTCTCAAATTGATGCATTTATTACAAAACAAGCCGGTGAAGTAAAAGCGGCCCAGGATAGCCTTATCCAGGTTAGAAATAAATATGCAGAAAAAATTGGATTAGATTTTTCGGAGCGATTAAATGAAAGACTATTCGCGCAAAAAATTCTTCTTACAGAAGTTCAAGAAAGACAAGCAATAATAAAGCTCTCTCAGCTTGAATTGGTCAAGTCACTGATTGTGCTGAAAGATACGCAACGAACCGAAGAAGATTATAATTATTTTAGAAAACTAAAGGATAGTGAGCAACTCCTAAAACAATCAAATACGGACATAAAACAGTGGAAAGAGAGCACTAAAAAAGAAGGAGAAGCCATAGAAACATTGCTAGTGGGCGGGCATATTGATGAGAAAGACAGTGAATCTCGTAAGATAATTGACCAGCGCATCGATGCAAGCAAAGAAACGGTTCGATTAATTGCATCTCTTGAGCAATCTATATTTAATCTAAAAATATTAATCGATTCGCTTCATAAGCAACTGGGTGAGGCGCATGGACTTATCTTTAAGTTGCGAGCTACAGTATTATTTATTTTCGAGCAGACTCTTGTGCGTATCTGGAGTTTAATCAATACGAACTTATTTACATTAGGTGATGTCCCGGTAACTACATGGGACCTGATTCAGGCAGTATTCATTCTGATCTTTACCTTCTTTATAGGCAGATTTCTACAAAATACGTTACTTAAGTTAAATACTGGCCCCGATGGAAAAGTTCCTCCTGCAATGTATACACTTGCAAGAGTAATATTTTATTTAGTGATCGTTTTAGGGCTTTTTATTGCATTTTCGTCGATTGGGATTAATTTTACGAATATTGCTATTGTCGCCGGTGCTTTAAGTGTCGGTATTGGCTTTGGTCTGCAATCAGTCGTCAATAATTTTGTCTCGGGGATCATTATTTTATTTGAGCATAACATTAAGGTAGGTGATTTTATTGAATTAGAAACAGGCCTGAGAGGCATTGTGCGTGATATTAATGTGCGAAGTACTATCGTAAATACTTTGGACAACTTAGATATCATTGTGCCAAATTCTGAGTTGGTAACTGCGAAGGTCACGAATTATACTCTTAATGAGCCAATAGTTAGAATTCATGTTCCCTTTGGTGTCGCCTACGGGACGGACAAAGAATTAGTAAAAAAAGCTGTACTTGAAGCTGCAAAAAAAGTAGATATTACCTACGACGATGGTGTAAATCGTCGTCCACAAGTGTGGCTAGTCGGATTTGGAAATAGTAGTCTCGATTTTGAGCTAGTTACGTGGCTCAATCCTAAAATGGGGCGTGCTGCACCTGGTTCATGGAGGGCAATATACAGCTGGGAAATAGAATCCGCATTAAAGCGACACGGTATTGAAATTCCATTTCCGCAACGCGATTTGCATTTAAAATCCGGTTTTGAAGTAGCTAACACACCTTAGCTGCAATGAAATCGATTAATTTATAGCGATTGACTTTTAGAATAATTAACAATATTTAAAATTCGAGAATTTTTTTCTCAAGATTTATATTAGGCTTTGAATTATTGTTTAGTGTTTCGAAAGATTCATAATTTTTTATTATTTTATCATCTTTGACTTTTACCCATTCCCCATCCTCATCTCGCATCACTAATGCGCAGTTTGATTTATCTTTTTTCTCCCAACGAATGCAGTGACGGCCCTCATTGTCTGTGTGCCATAGTCCTTTACGTATTTTACCGTCTGTATCTGAAATGACTGTTCCATTTTTATAAAAATCAATTACGGTATTTTTTCCTGTGTTTGGATTAGTAGTTATAACCGTACTGTTTGAGAACTTTTCATTTATTTCTTCTTCTGGAATATAGGTAAGATCTAAAGAATTGGTAGCATCTTTCGCAAGTGTAAGTGATGTGTAAAGCACGACAAAAAACACTGCAATGATCACAGAACGTCTCGTTTGTAAAAATTCCATTTTTATACATTTATACATCTGTATAAGCAGAAATAAATTAGTGAACAGGGGACGATTACTGTTTCACACTTAATTCATTAATATCAAGATTGTAATTTACGTTATCTGTGAATACTAAATAGCCTTCTTCGGTGGTCTGATAAGTTAAATTTTCAAGTTCTACCTCTTCAGGAATAAAATTGACAATATACCCCGGAGAGGCAAGATCAAATATGCCATATCGTATTTCAGGCTTTCTTATAAATCGAGTTTTGGCGCGATTATATATAAATGTATAGCCTTTCGCTCTGATCACTGCGCCTTCGTGTGCTTCGACAGTGCCTAGAAAATGCCGTCGTACATCTCCTTCAAATTGTCTACGAAGTATAATATGTAATTTTTCACCGACAGAGATAATCATAGTACCGCACCAAATAAACAAATAATGAAAATATCATTTTACTCTAATTTGGAAGCACTGTTATAGTATATCCAATAATATCTACGTGCTACCCGTCGTATTTGTTATTTAGTATAAAATATTACATAACGATAACAGAATTATTAAAGCGGCCAAGCCCATAAAATTAGTGGAATAGAAATGAGTACAATAATTATTTCAAGCGGTAGCCCGATTCGCCAATAATCGCCGAACTGATAACCGCCCGGTCCCATGATCAGTGCATTATTTTGATGGCCGATTGGTGTTAAAAAAGCACAAGAAGCGCCTAATGCAACGGCCATTAGAAAAGGATCTATACTTACGCCTAATGCGCTTGCAATGGAGGCACCTATAGGGGCCATTAAAATCGTCGTGGCAGCATTGTTTAAAATATCAGACAACGTCATCGTGACGATTAAAAGTACAGCAAGTAATGCAAATATAGGTACGCCATCAGTAATTGAAAGTAATCCGTCCACGATTAACTGCGTAGTGCCTGAAGACTGTAACGCGGCCCCTATGGGTATCATGCCTCCTAATAGCACAATCACTGGCCAATCGATGTTTTCGTATAATTCTCGTAAGGGAATAATATCGAGCAGAACCATGGCGAGTACGGCTGCGCCTAAACTCAATTGAAGTGGAAATATTCCCAGTACCGAAGCGATGATAGCAATCATAAAAATACTCAGAGCGATCCAGGTAAATTTTCTTTTTCCAAAGTAAAAACCTTGATCAGCTAGCGGGTAGCAACCCAATTTAGCGATCGCTACTGGCAATATTTCCTTTTCTCCATGTAATAGCAATACATCGCCAATTTGTATTTTGCGAGTTTTTAATCGACCCCGGTGCGCTTTCCCTTTTCTCGACATCGCCAGTAGATTGACATCGTAATAGGTATGGAATCGAATATTGGCCACAGTGCGCCCGGCAATTCGTGATCCTGGTGCGACGACGACTTCCATGGTGAGCGTATCTGAGGAGTGAAGAATTTTTTCTTTGGCACTATCTGCGCCAACTAAGTCGAGCTTATATTTAGAGGCGAATTTATCAATCTGTTCTTGCGAGCCTTCTAATATCAGTAGATCATTTTTGTCAAATATATAAGTAGAAGGAGTAACAGGTCTGTAATGACGTCCATGGAGGATAGATGCGATGGTGATATCATAGTCTTGAATAATTTCATCAATATCCTGAACCGTCTTTCCAATAAGCTCGCACTCTTCGGTAATTTTTACTTCAAATAAATAAGATTCAATTTCAAATAGATTTACTCCAGCAGTGGTGTTGCGTATTTTCACCAGTCTCCATCCAAGCAATACAATAAACGCGATGCCCACTAAAGCGACTGTCCCGCCTACGGGTGAGAAGTCAAACATTTTGAATGGCGCACCCGTTAATTCTTCACGATAAACCGAAATAATAATATTTGGTGGCGTTCCAATCATGGTTGCTAAGCCACCTAATATGGAACCAAAGGAGAGCGGGATCAGTATAGTGGCAGGGGATCGATTGGCTTTTAAGGTTGATTGAATTGCGACCGGCATAATTAAGGCAAGAGCACCCACATTATTCATAAACATGGACAGGATTCCAGCTATAAATACCAATGCGGTTGTGTGCAAGGTGGGGGAATCTGCAAGAGGGTTCACCATATGTGCGATATGCTCGACGGCGCCTGATTTTGTGAGCCCGTAACTCAGTGCAAGCACGATCGCGACGGTAATAGTCGCAGGGTGCCCAAACCCGGAGAACATTTGATCTGCTGGCACTACACCCAAAGCCACGCTACTCCCAAGGCCAATCAGGGCCACTATGTCGTAACGAAGCTTCCCCCACACAAACAAAATCAATACTACTAAAATGACCGCAGTGATAGAAATTTGGGCAAACGTCATAGGAATCAGGGTCGTATTATTTCTCCAACATAATCCAGGCAGCGTGGGGCGTGATTAGTGGAATGTCAAGCGCAGACATAGCCATTGGTCCACACTAACAGTCCTAAGTATTCCAAGAAGCTGAGAGTGAAATTTAACGCACCAGTAAAGGTTAACGCCACTTTTCTGCTGCGCTAAAAGAACAGATTCAGCGGCGTTCTGCATTGCAAGGAGTTGAATTTCTTGTGCCTGGCGAATTCGTAGTTAAACTGTACAAAAATCAATTTTAACGGGAAAATTGAATTCCCTGATATTTCTCTGTTAATAAATACGCAAATTAAATTGATGCTGTCTAAGTGATTGGTACTTCATAAGAATTCAGGGGAGGGGTGGGTTCAACTCAAACTCACGCTTTTAGAAATGCAGACCTTCGTTGAAAACGAAATATTTTATAGCACCCGCAATGATTGGGTTGAAGCCAACTGGACCATACTCGGGCTTTCCTTTTTCCCGATTGATAATACAAAGGTCAAAGCAGGCTATCGCCATAACCGTATTCGTATTCAGGGGGATTTCATTACGCGTCACACTTTGGTGATTGGCGTGAATATCTTTTTTTAATAGAGATTATCACCATAGGCG
>CAJIBE010000107.1_pt1 | contig 20550 bp, 24 predicted proteins | sample 9199301 | NCBI WGS metagenome assembly CAJIBE01 (sample SAMEA7708291, study PRJEB35096) | sediment metagenome | biome: marine neritic benthic zone biome [ENVO:01000025]; feature: sediment [ENVO:00002007]; material: shallow marine sediment [ENVO:03000034] sea grass bed [ENVO_01000059] ... | reverse complement strand
CTGCTTGTCGACCGCATTGTAGCTGTGGTTGAAGATGATGTTATTACTGAGAACGAATTGCTTGAACGCATTAATGTACTTCGAATGCAGGCTGGTGAGAATGCCAACTTGCCAGAGGATGATGTCCTGACTGAGCAAGTGCTTAACCGAATGATAATTGAACGCCTGCAAGTAGACTGGGGACAACGTCGAGGCATCGAAATCGATGATCTCTCACTGGACCAGGCTATGCGTAATCTTGCGCAAAGAAATCGTTTAACCCTGGACGAATTCCGCAATGCCTTGCTACAACAGGGCGTTGATTATGTGGTATTTCGCGATCAGGTACGTACCGAGATGCTTATCGGCCAAGTTATTCGCAGAGCTGTGTCAGCAAACATTCAGATTTCGGACAAGGAAATAGACGCCCTGATCAATAGCCAGGAGGATTCAATGAATGCCAATACGGAATACCGTCTTTCCCATATTCTAATTCAGTTGCCTGCGGATCCGACAGCGGAGGACATCGAAGCCGCCAATTCCAAAATTGAACAAATCAGAGAGCGAGCAGTTGCCGGAGAAAGTTTTATACAGCTGGCAATTTCTAATTCTCAAGCCCAGGATGCACTGGAAGGTGGAGATCTTGGCTGGCGCAACAAAAATCAAATGCCGAAAATTTTTTCTCGTCAGCTAGCAAAAATGCAACCGGGTGATATCAGTGAAGTGCTTCGTAGCGGCAGCGGATTTCATATTTTCAGGATTCTCGATGTTCGGGGAAATGAAAAGGTAATGGTTGAGCAGGTTTTATCGCGTCATATCCTGATACGTACAAATGCAGTACGTAATGACCGGGAAGTAAGGCGGGCCCTGGAAGAATTACGAACGCGAATATTGAATGGCGAGGACTTTGGCGAACTCGCTCGTGTGCACTCAGAAGATCCCGCCAGCGCCGTAGAAGGCGGAGATTTGGGTTGGCTGGAACCCAGCGTATTCGCACCGGCTTTTCGGGAGGTAGCTGAAACCATTGAAATAGGTGAAATCAGTCCACCGTTTAAAAGCAGGTTTGGCTGGCATATCCTGCAAGTGGTAGATAAAAGAGAACACGATAATTCGATTTTGGCCAGGCGCAATGAGGCACGAGAATATATTCGTCAACGCAAGCAGGAAGAAGAGACTCAAATCTGGTTACGACAATTGCGCGATGAAAGTTACGTGGAAAACAGATTATTTGCACCGACCGAACCTAACCCGTAACAATTTACTGCCGTGTCTTTAGCCCCCATTGCCGTTACTGCTGGCGAACCGGCAGGTATCGGCTTCGACATCATTCTGCAGGCGATTCAGGAACTGCGTGACTGCATAATCATTGCCGATAAAAACGCGCTATTGCATCGAGCGCAGCATCTGCAGATACCGATTGAATTCTGCACTAAAACACCCTCTAACGAACATCAGTTATGGATAGAACATATTGCAACGCGCGTACCCGTTGAATGTGGAAAGCTTAATCCTGAAAACTCGGCATATGTACTATCCTGCCTCGACCGTGCACTGCAAGGCACACAAACCGGTGAATATGCAGCTATAGTCACAGGCCCTGTGCATAAAGGGGTTATTAATGAAGCGGGATTTGCGTTTACCGGCCACACCGAGTATTTCTCTGAACATACCCGGTCAGAGGTGGTGATGCTTCTGGTTGCTAACAATGTTCGTGTAGCTCTTGCCACCACCCATTTGCCACTGAACAAGGTTGCCGATGCTATCAGCCGTGATCTTCTGATCGAAAAACTTTCCATTGTCCACACTGGCCTGATCAATAAATTTGGAATCCAGCATCCACATATTGCAGTATGTGGCCTAAATCCTCATGCAGGCGAGCAAGGGCACCTGGGCACAGAGGAAGTCGAAATTATCGAACCCGCGATACGATATCTGCAAGAAACAGGCATGAACATCAGCGGCCCTCATCCCGCTGACACAATTTTTGTGCCCACAAATTTACAATCCGTCGATGCAGTAATGGCTATGTATCACGATCAGGGACTACCTGTTCTAAAACACATTGGATTTGGCCATGCAGTCAATACATCGCTGGGATTGCCCATTATCCGCACTTCTGTAGATCATGGTACAGCGTTAGATCTCGCAGGCACTGGCGAGAGTGATGCGGGCAGCCTGATTGCAGCCATTCAATTAGCCAGAGAACAAGTTACGCGTAATAATATCATTCAGAATATTTAACCCACATAAATACAGTTACGACAATGAAAAAAATTTACCTTGGAATTATTGGTATTGTCCTCGTTGCAAGCATCGCTGCAATTTATCAACATAAGCAAAATAAAATGAGTCAATTTTCCAAAGACAGTCAGGCACTGATTTCAACTCTGGGCAAAAACCTGAAACAGGAACTGATAACGGCAATCTCGGAAAAGGGTGTTCCGGAGGCCATTCAGACATGCAAGGTTAAGGCTCCCATCCTGACTAAAGAAGCCCACTTAAATTCCCCCCTTACGATAAGGCGTACAAGTTTGAAATGGCGCAATCCCGAAAATGCTCCGGACAAATGGGAAAAAAAGGTATTGACTGACTTTGAGCAACAACTTGCAGCCGGAAATCCCATCGAACAATTATCAACAAGCGAGATTGTTAACCTAAATGGTACGAAGATGTACCGGCATATGCGCGCAATTCCAACTCAGGGCGTATGTCTGAATTGTCACGGAGAAAAGAATACTCTTTCCCAGGAAGTCAAAAATGTGCTAAATAATGAATATCCTGCTGATCAGGCAGTTGGGTTTACACTGGGGACAATTCGAGGAGCATTTTCTGTGTCCAGAGCCTTCGACAACTAAGTAGAAAAATATGGCTACATTACCTAAAGCATTTCTTGATGCGTGGAACCAATCAGAATCACGAATGATTTTTACCACAGTTGCCACAAATGGCGAACCGAATTCAGTTTGGGTGATCTGTGTAAAAAAACTGGATGACAATAGAATTTTGATCGCGAACAATTTTTTTCATAAAACGCTGGAAAATATTAAGTCGGGCAGTCGCGGCTCATTATTATTTATCGCCCCGGAGCGCGAAGCCTACCAGATCAAGGGGCCACTCGAATACTTTACGCAGGGGCCAGTCTTTGATGATATGAAAGCCTGGCTGGATCCAAAGTTTGCTGGAGTTGGTGCGGTAGTTCTTAATATCGAAGCAATTTATTATGGTGCAGAAAAAGTTTTTTAACCAGGCACTGATTCTGGCGACATTTATTGCCCTGGGGTGGTTCTCCTCGGGCAACGCAGACGAATCTCCAGAACTACGATCCGTCAAACTGCAATCGAGCAACGAATTTACTTTTGTGGGAGAGCCTTCCACGATGCTCACCATTCGGCCATTGAAATCTGAATTGAGGTCATTAGGAAATCTCAAGAACACGGAAGCAATTGGTGTTATCTACCTGGGGAATATTTTACTGGGAGAAAATGCCACACCGCTAAGCGCTCTTCGTGAAATTTCTGTGCAGATATCCAGTGGATTGGAGCTGGATCTTGCATTGATCACTGACTCCACCACTTCCAAGTCCCTGGAACCGCATGAATTACTTTTACTTTATCATCCGAATCTCGTGATGACGCTTGCGCTAACCAAATCTGCAGAGAACGAGGAATATTCGCTAATCGGCACATATTCTGTTCCTGTCGCATCTATCACTGAAGTCGAAGACCAGATCATAGAGGACGACCAATAGCTAAAATTTTTTGATGTACGGAGTTATTCTCTGCGCATATGGTAATGCATATCAGGTTTTGTCACGTTACGATTAACCTACTCTTCACTACCTTTGTACTCCAACCGTGTCAGCACAAAAAATCGCATTTGATCAACCCTACGATCTACACCTTATTATTGAACCGATATTCATTAAACACTTCAAACGTACTCACGGATACGCGCCAGCTTTAGCTGAACTTAAACAACATCTGGCTCATACCGAGATCGGTTGTCTGGTCGATTACATGCGCAATGAGAATAGCGGCCTTGTAGAGATATACAGCAAGTTCGAACTTGCGCAAGCAATACAACTTTATACTCGAAAGCTGTATTGATAAATGCCGTGGAAGTGTCACCTGGCTGTACATTATGGCCATATGGGCCATTGGACACAGCAAGAGGATTGTTAATAGAATGAGCCTCTAATACGACTATGCATAAGTTTATCAATGCTGCCACCACCTCAATACCTAGAGCAAGTTGCCAAGGCCCTACCTAAGCTTTATTCAAAATCCGAAATCAACGAGGTGCTGGATGAAATAGAGTCCCTCTACGAGAAAATAGAACGTGAATTCCAGGATCTGACCAGTGATCTGATTCATCAACTGCATGCAAAGCTTCAATCACTGTGATCAATCGATAATGATCGTATGCAGTTTTTTTCTGTAAGACGCCTTTCCCCCTTCCAGGGAACTGTTCAAATTATTGATGCGCAGGAATCGCGTGCATTCTCCAATAATGGAATCTCTTGGCAAATTCAGATCAAGCATCATTTAGCCAAACCAAATTGGGGAAGCCTGGAAAACATCTTCTCTGCCCAAAAATATGTGCGCTATGGAATATGGAATGAACAACAAGGGCTAAATCGCTTCTCCATTCCACCGACGCTGAATGCTGATCATGTCAATCAGTTAGGTAGTGAAATTATTCAGGAGATCTGTACGCACCAGGAACAACTCCCGTTCAAACTGACCGATTGTTTCGAACATTGGCTACTGGATCGCGAAAGTTTGTTGCCCGCGGCACTTTTAACGAGCAGCATTGAGGAGCAACGTATCGACCAATCCTACGCACCGGAATGGCAATCCCACAACAACGAGATGCCTCCAATGAATGATACTGGAGATTCCGAAAAATCAGAGCAAGATCCGTTCGACAGGCTGGAACAACTATTAAAATTTGCAGCGGGTCAGCCGCCACTAACACAATGGTTCGAGCGACTACCAGATGGCTCAGGACGTGGCATCTATGCCCGCAAACTCGACAAAGAAAAAGAATCGCGAACATTGGCTGATGACGTATTTCCTACTATGTTATTAAGAAATGACTGGCGCGATGAAGATCTTAACGCACTCGTTCGACGATACCATCAGTGGCAAGCGCCTTATCTTCTGACATTGACAACAATAACAGATGATCAACGAGGGCTACTGGAAGTATCCGCCTGCAAAAACCCTTTACTGGTCTATGAACTACATCGCCTATTCCCCAAAATTGTTCAAAAAAAACTGATCAAGCGTGCTATTGTAGAAGCGCAACTTAGACTAACCAATACTTAAAGCTTTTCTATGCATCGCCCACGCAAACGATTCGGGCAAAATTTTTTAATTGACCCACAAACAATTCACTCACTGATTGCGCTAATCGCTCCCTCCTATGATGATGCGATTCTTGAAATAGGTCCGGGTCTTGGCGCACTGACCAAACCGCTGCTGGATAAGGTTGGCCACCTAGAGGTCATAGAGATCGATCGCGACTTAATCGATCAGCTGGAAAGACTGGCCGTTAAAAAGGGCAATCTAACAATCCATCAATGTGATGCTCTCAAATTTGACTACTCAGCAGCGGGGAAAACACGAAGAATTGTCGGCAATCTGCCCTACAATATTTCCACACCACTCATCTTTCATTTACTTTCTCATTTTGATTACATTCAGGATATGCACTTTATGCTTCAGAAAGAAGTAGTCGATCGTATCTGTGCTTCCCCTGGCAATCGCGTATATGGCAGACTTTCAGTGATGATTCAGTCAAAGTGCCAGCCTGAAAAGCTTCTCGAAATAGATGCACAGAAATTCTCGCCACCGCCGAAAGTTACCTCTGGCTTCTTACGACTAATTAGATTGCAGCGAACAATAGTTCCGCATACACTGGAGTCGACATTTGCTACTGCCGTCAGAAATGCTTTTTCACAACCAAGAAAAACACTGGCTAACAATTTCAAAGGTATACTTAGTAACAGCGAAATTGAAAAACTGGGCATTGATCCCTCAATACGACCACAGCAACTTGAGATTGCCGAATTCGTGACAATTGCCCAGGTAATGCAGCAACGGCATGTTAAATAGAACTACATTCTGCAAACAACGTCAAAGATATACAGCGAAATAAACGACAAAATATAAAATATGGAAAATTCCGCCCCGTACAATATCACCGTCAACGTCGACACAGCCTATCTAGAGTCTCAATCGGATATTGATGAAGGACGCTACGTGTTCGCTTACACTGTGACCATTCAAAATGAAGGGGATATCCCCGCAAAACTGCTAACTCGCCACTGGGTGATCACCGATTCCAACGGCAAGACCCAGGAAGTACGCGGAGAAGGCGTGGTTGGAGAGCAGCCGCACCTCAAACCAGGCGAAGGATTTCAGTACACCAGTGGAACCATGCTGGAAACTCCTGTAGGTACCATGCATGGCAGCTACCAAATGGTTGCAGATGATGGTACTGAGTTTGATGCCGAGATAGAGAGTTTTACCCTCTCTGCTCCACGCGTACTACACTAATTTCAATCCATTTCTGTGAACAACACAGAAGATCATGGCTGTTTATGCAATTGGTGATGTTCAAGGCTGCTTTTCCGAACTTGAGCAACTAATAAAAAAAATCAGGTTTAATCCGGAAGCAGATCAGCTCTGGTTTGTTGGGGACCTTGTTAACCGGGGACCGCAATCACTGGAAACCATTCAATACATAAAATCGCTGCAAGACCGTGCCATTTGCGTGTTGGGCAATCATGATATTCATTTAATAGCGTGCTATACCGGCGCACAACGGTGCAAGCCCGCCAGTTCATTAAACCAGATTCTTGCCAGCAATGAAGTCGATGACATCATTTCGTGGTTGCGATTTCGCCCTCTGTTACACCATGACGCCAACCTGAACTGGACCATGGTTCACGCCGGGATGGCTCCGCAATGGGATCTTACCACCGCCACCGCATGCGCACGCGAAGTAGAAGCCCAATTGCGTGGAGATCATTATGCTGAATTCATTGCCAATGTCTATGGTAACTCTCCCAATCAATGGGACCCAAAGTTAAACAATCCAGACCGCTCGCGAGCAATTGTTAACGCGTTCACCCGCATGCGTTTTTGCGACAGTCAGGGAAGAATGGATTTTAACTACAAAGGGTTACCAGGAGACCAGGAAAAACATCTGCTGGCGTGGTTTGATGTCCCGCGCGCATCATGGGATCTGAATATTGTGTTTGGTCACTGGTCTGCTTTAGGACTCATACATTCAACCAACCTGCTTGGGCTAGACACAGGTTGCTTGTGGGGAGGAAAGTTAACAGCTGCGCGGCTGGATGCCGATAGACCTGAGTTATATTCTGTGGATTGCGAAGCCAAGCGTAAAATCAAGTAACCATTCTCCGTTGACGCCAAATTCTGTTTTTAAAAACAGAGATACAATCATGTGTCGCGCGTAAAAACCTTAAAATGTAAATCATGAAGATTTTTACTGTCTGCAGGGTGCTTCTCTTCACGAACAAGACGCCAGTCATTCAAATCTAAAGAAGGAAAGTAACGATCCCCTTCCACTGCTACATCGACGTAGGTAATATACAATTCATCCGCCTGGCTCAACACTTGTCGATATATCTCTTCGCCACCAATCACAAATACCTTTTCAGCACTACCTGCGAGTTGCAAGCCCTCCTCTACACTGTTTGCAACATCACAAACTTCGCTGCTGAATGACTGATCACGCGTTACTACGATGTTTTTCCGGCCGGGAAGAGGTTTGATTTTTAAAGACAGATAAGTCTTTCTGCCCATAAGCACGGGCGCACCCATGGTAGTACGTTTAAAGTACTGCAGGTCCGCAGGACAATGCCAGGGAATCGTGTTGCCAGCGCCGATGACTCCATTCTTAGCGACAGCCACAATTAATGCAATGCTCGTCACACGGCAACCGGCGCGGAAATATGAGGGTGATACTGGTAATTCCTTAATTCGAAATGATCATAACTAAAGTCAAATATCGAATCAGCATTTTTAACAATTGCCATTTCCGGCAAAGGCAACGGGGTTCGTTGCAACTGCAACTCCGCCTGCTGCACATGATTCTGATACAAGTGCACATCGCCGAACGTATGCACAAACTCCCCCACATCCAGTTTTGTGACATGCGCGACCATCAGAACCAGCAGCGCATAAGAAGCAATATTAAACGGCACACCTAAAAAAACATCGGCACTGCGCTGGTAAAGCTGACAGGACAATTTTCCTTGTGCAACATAAAACTGAAACATGGTGTGACAAGGTGGCAATGCCATCTTTTCTATTTCACCAACATTCCATGCACTTACAATGAGGCGACGAGAAAAAGGATTATGGTTAATTTGCTCTATCAGCTCACTGATTTGATCTACTGTTTCACCCCCTGCCGTTGGCCATGCACGCCATTGCTTGCCGTAGACCGGACCAAGTTCGCCGTCCGAGTTTGCCCATTCATCCCAGATTGAGACACCTACCTCATTAAGTGAAGCAATGTTGGTTTCACCCCGCAGAAACCAAAGTAATTCGTGCACAATAGATCGTGTGTGCAATCGTTTTGTAGTTAACAGCGGGAACCCTTCACTTAAATCAAATCGCATCTGGTAACCGAAAACCGAATAGGTACCAGTGCCGGTGCGATCTTCACGCTTTACCCCATTATCGATAATATGTTGTACTAATTTGAGATACTGTTTCATTTTAGATTGTTGTTGGAAAATAACCCACGATGAGACAACCAGAACACTACGATGCCAACTGCGATCATAGGAATGGTTAACAATTGCCCCATGGTCAACCATTCGAATGCAATATAACCGAGATGCCAATCTGGCTCACGCACAAACTCGATTACGAAGCGGAATACGCCGTAGAATAAAACAAATAATGAACAAACGGAACCAACCGGGCGCGGTCTGGATGAGTAGAACCAGATAATGACAAACAACGCAGCACCCTCCAGTGCAGCCTGATACAACTGTGACGGGTGTCTGCTCAGCTGGTCTACCGTCGGGAAGATTATACCCCATGGTAATTCAGTTGCTCGTCCCCATAATTCCCCATTAATAAAATTACCCAAGCGTCCAAATCCCAATCCTAAAGGCACAAGTGGTGCAACAAAATCACACAGACGTAAAAATCCCCACCCAAATTTTCGTTGATACAACCAAAGAGCGAAAATGACACCTAATAATCCACCGTGAAAACTCATCCCTCCTTCCCAAATTCTGAACAGGTATAACGGATTTTCAACAAATCGATCAAAGTGGTAGAAAAACACTGAACCAAAACGTCCGCCAATAACTACACCCAACATAGAATAAAAAAGCAAATCGCCTACTTGTTCCGGCTTAATAAAACTATCGTTACGCTGCGCGCGCTTTTTTCCCAACCACCAGAATGCAGCAAACCCAAGGAGATACATCAGCCCATACCAACGAACTGCTAGTGGGCCAACTTGAAAAATAATAGGGTCAATCTGAGGATGTACCAGCATAATGCAAATTTTACCACGGCCGCCGGAAGAAATTGATTTTATATACACCTTTGTAACTAGATACTTTTGCTGCGCGGATAAGTATATTTGACAAAAATTGGCGACTCCCATGAACAAATCCAGTAATCATCTGACCACTGAAACCAGCCCCTATTTACTCCAGCATGCCGAAAATCCGGTGGAGTGGTTTCCATGGGGAACTGATGCGTTAAATAAAGCCAGGGAAGAAGACAAACCCATCTTGTTGTCGATTGGTTATTCTGCGTGCCATTGGTGTCACGTAATGGCACATGAGTCTTTTGAAGATGAGCAAACTGCCGAAGTCATGAACGAACTGTTTGTAAATATTAAGGTCGATCGCGAAGAGCGCCCGGATATCGATAAGATCTATCAGACCGCGCAATATCTATTGACACAACGAACCGGTGGCTGGCCACTGACCATGTTTCTGACACCTGAAGATCATATCCCGTTCTTTGGGGGCACATATTTTCCCGATCAGGCGCGGCATGGATTGCCTGCGTTTAAAGACTTGTTACAACACATCGCCAAGGCCTACCGCGATAAGCGCAGTGAGATCGCAACCCAAAACCACTCCTTGCAGGAAGTCCTCGGTACCATTTATCAGTCTACCCAGACACCCGTTCAATTAGGTGAAGAAATTTTAAACACTGCAAAAGATCAACTCCTGCAGAGCTTTGACATTCAGCACGGTGGCTTTGGACGAGCCCCCAAATTCCCGCACCCAAACAACATCGAGCGCTTAATGCGTCACTGGTATCGCGGCAAAAATGCCGGCAGTGAGGAAAAAAGAACACTACACCCTGCTGTTTATACATTACAGAAAATGGCCAGTGGTGGAATCTTTGATCATGTAGGTGGAGGGTTTTGTCGTTACTCGGTAGACGAGTACTGGATGATCCCCCACTTTGAGAAAATGTTGTATGACAACGGGCCACTTCTTGCACTTTACAGCCAGGCGTTTCAGGCAACCAAACAAATTGGGTTTAAAGATACTGCCATCGCTACCGCAGACTGGGTTATGCGCGAAATGCAATCATCGGAAGGAGGTTACTACTCTTCCCTTGATGCTGATTCCGAAGGTGTAGAGGGAAAATTCTATGTCTGGGATATGGAAGAGCTGCAGTCCCTCTTAAGCCTTGATGAATTTGCTATTGTTAATCATCGATTCGGTTTGAGCAAAGGTCCTAACTTTGAAGATAAATTTCATTTACATGAATTTGTCTTAATTGATGAAACCGCAGATCATCTTTCAATTGAGGAATCCACATGTCGGACGCTGTGGTTACAAGCAAAAGAAAAATTGTACGCTCGCAGAAGTGAGCGTATTGCGCCAGGTCGCGACGACAAGGTTCTGACCAGCTGGAACGCATTAATGATTAAAGGCATGCTGATCGCGAGCCGTGTTTTCAATAAACAGGAATACGCAGATTCTGCGCAACACGCTCTGGAGTTCATCAACACCACAATGTTTGAGAACGGACACTTGCATGCAAGCTATAAAGACGGCAAGGCCCATCTAAATGCATACCTGGATGATTACGCATTTTTACTGGATGCAATATTGGAATACCTGCAGACCCGCTGGAACAGTCATTACCTGGAATTTGCATTAATGATTGCAGAAACTTTGCTCAATCAGTTTCAAGATCAGGAACATGGCGGCTTTTACTTTACTGCAAATGACCATGAATCTCTTATACAACGACCAAAAGTAAGTGCTGACGAAGCCACTCCGGCAGGCAATGGCATTGCTGCAATTGCACTTCTTCGACTCGGCTATTTACTCGCCGAACCCCGGTTCATACAGGCCGCTGAACGTACGGTTGATTATGCCAGCCAGCAAATCAGCAACTCGCCCATGGCCCATGGCTCATTATTACATGCTCTGGAAGAAATACTGGAACCGCCGACAACAATTATCCTGCGTGGTAAAAAAGAAAACGTATTGGCCTGGCAAAAGCTCTGCCAGAAAGCATTCAAGCCAACATTAGCTACCTACGCAATCCCTGACAATGAAATCGATTTGCCAGAAAGTATTCAAAACAAAACGGGGCGCGAAAATCAAACCCTCGCGTACGTATGCAGCGGATTAAGTTGCAGCGAACCAATTACGGACGAAAAAGCACTGCTTGAGTTACTCGAAAAGCAGCTTTAGTATTTTAACTCAGCGCAGCCAGCGCTGCTTCATAATCAGGCTCTTCGGAAATTTCGCTTACCAGCTCGCCATACACTACGTCATTAGCAGAATCGAGCACGATAACAGCCCGGGCAGTGATACCTGATAGAGGTCCGTCCAGAATCAGGACACCATACGCTTTGGCAAACTCCCGATCACGCATCATCGACAATGGTACAACATTCGTAACATTCTCAGCCGTACAAAAACGTGACATTGCAAAAGGCAAATCTGCAGATACGATGAGCACAACCGCATCGTTTCTGTCGGCGATGAACTCGCTGAACTTTTTGGTGGACGTAGCGCAAACCGGAGTATCCAGACTTGGAACGATACTGATCAGTTTCTTTTTACCAGCAAACTCGTCCAAGCTTATATTATTCAAGTCCCTATCAACGAGCTGAAAATCTGGCGCCTTATCTCCAATAGAGGGCAAGTCGCCATTCGTATGAATCTCGTTTCCCTGTAGCGTTATCATCGCCATTACAATTCTCCTAATTCAGCGGCAAAATTTAGTCAATGCAGGATTATGATTGTACCAATGTTTCTTCGAGTCAATATCAAAAATCTTGACGATCTGGTGTATTATGTCTTTGCTTTGTCTTATTTGCCTGATCATGGAAAATTCGCAATTGGACAAATTCTATCCATTAGCAAATAAGACAGCACCGGTCCTGGCACTAACGGGACTCTCGGAAAGAATTACAGGAAACCTCACTGGATACAGAATAATCTGCCGAGGCGACGAATTGTGAATTCACCATTTATCCAAAATCCGAAGTGTTACAATTAGCCTCTAAATTTCGATCAAATTCTAATATGCGAATTTTACTTCTTGTTTTTTCTACCATGATCTTCAGTTTATTAGCTGGATCATGTGGCACTTCAGAACAGCAGTCTGTGCAAATAAAAGGCGCATGGGTGCGGGAAGCTCCGCCTAATGCGAGTGCCATGGCTGGCTATATGACAATCGTTAACAATACTCGCCAGGCGCACACACTTGTTGCCGCTGACAGCGATGATTTTAAGGTAATTGAGTTTCATCAAAGCGTTGAGAAAGATGGCTCTTATCGCATGGTACGCCACAAAAATTTGCACCTGCCTGCAAATGGAACACTGGTATTAAAACCCGGTGATTTTCACCTGATGATGATTACCCCGCAAAGAACGCTAAAGGAGGGAGATACAATTAAAATAATGCTTGGGTTTGACGATCTTCCTTCTGTATCACTTGTTATTCCGGTAAAAAAAGCGGTTTACGAATGAGTTTCTTTGCGGCATAAATTCTTCACCTGCAACTCTCGATAGAGCCCATGCAAGAACCTCAAGGAATTTTCCTGACCGCGTTTCAACTAATTGGTGAGTTGCATCCGGATTTAGTCGAGATTGTTTTTCTTTCCCTTCGAGTAACACTAAGCGCTGTAATCATTTCGACCCTCATTTCTGTTCCACTGGGAGCCATTCTGGGTTGTTATCGATTCCGTGGACGCGGCATTATAACCGGATTACTCAACGCCTTGATGGGACTGCCGCCAGTTGTCGTGGGGCTATTTCTTTACCTGATTCTTTCACGCTCTGGCCCACTGGGTGATTTAAATCTTTTATTTACCTCCGCTGCAATGATCATTGCCCAAACGGTACTGATTACACCAATCATTTCGTCTTTGACCCAGCAGACAATTGAAGACTTATATCATCACCATTCTGAGCAGTTCAGGGCACTTGGCGCACCAGTCCACACAACCATTATTCCGTTACTCTGGGATGCCCGCGCAAGTTTACTCACTGCAATACTCGCAGGCTTCGGCCGAGCTTCGGCCGAGGTAGGCGCAGTTTTGATTGTGGGTGGGAATATCAATCATGTTACGCGCGTTATGACAACGACTATTGCACTGGAAACCAGTAAAGGTAATCTCGAGCTTGCAATGGCCATCGGCATTATCCTTCTACTCATTTCCTTTAGCATTACCATTGTAATGAGCCTGATTCGTCATCATCATTCCCCCGGATTACACTAGCGCATGTCTCAGGAAAATCAGCACCTGCCACTATCCATAAAAAATCTGGATTACACGCGCAATCGAACCAGGCTCATTAAAAACATAACACTTGAAATCGATTCAAATGGAAATACTATAATCCTCGGTCATAATGGAGCAGGCAAAAGTTTATTGCTAAAACTGTTGCATGGCGTAATCAAACCATCCGGCGGTGAAATTCACTGGAATACCCGTACACCTTCAACTAATCAGTATTGGCGCACTCTGTTATTACAAAAACCAACATTTTTTCAGCGAACAGTTCGCTTTAATCTGGAGTTCGTGTTAACCATTGCGGGAATTCCGGCAAAGAAACAGGAAGAGTTTTACCAGCAAGCGCTTGAGGTATGCGGCCTGACTGAATTAAGTGAGCGCAACGCTCGCACCTTGTCCGGGGGGCAACTACAACGCCTTTCTCTTGCCCGGGCATGGGCATTGCAACCAGACGTTTTGCTTCTGGATGAACCTACAGTTGCACTGGATCCACCAGCCGCCCTGGTATTTGAAGACATTATTCAGCGTTTCAAACAGTCTCATACCAAAGTGTTAATGACCACACACGACCTGGCGCAAGCTAAAAGGCTGGCAGATGAGATTGTACTGATTGACAAGGGCGAAATCCGGGAACAGAGAAACGCGACGGAGTTTTTTGCTGCGCCTCAATCTGACGCAGCAAATAAATTGTTACAGGGTAAGCTTTTTTAGAAATATCTGATTGAGGTATTAAAAACTATTTAACTAATCAGTTCTACTAGTCACTTCCAGCAGGTGGTATCCAAACTGGGTCTTTACAGGTCCCTGCACTTCATTGGTAGGGGCACTAAATACCACTTCATCAAACTCTTTTACCATCATCCCCGGACCGAATTCACCCAGATCGCCCCCCTGCGCTCCTGAAGGGCACTTGGAATGTTGCTTTGCGATTTCAGCAAATTCAGTTCCATTTAGAATTTGATCCTTGAGCTCGTTACACTGCTCTTCTGTATCAACCAAAATATGTCTTGCAGTAGCTTTTGCCATTACATTTCTCCTGAAAATATAATAATTACTCTTCCGCGGGAGTCTCTTCAACAGATTCTTGTGCCGCTGCTTCCGCATTGGACTCTTCAGGTGCTGCATTTTCTTCTACTGGCTGCGGTTTTTTGGGTTCAGGAATGGTAACCAAGCCAGCACTAGCCAAAATTCCAGCCTTCTCATCGCCATTTACATACTGTTTTTTTGAATCTTTAATGGCGTAACGACCCGATCTTTTCTCATAGATCTTGTACTCACCCGATGTTTTTACTTCTTTCATTGGATTTTCCCGTGTTGGTTGAAATGTAAAAAGGGTGCGCATCATAACGCATTCTGTGCTGCACTGTAAAAAAATGTTCCCTGGTGTGGCAAGATGATTTTCCATTAATCCGCGCAACAAATGCAGTCAATATTTCAACTTTGTTTACTACGAAGAAAAATATAGTTTTTATTTCGCCGCAAATTTCGGGAAACAGGCTGAATAAAGTTCCTGAAGATTTTCTTCGGACCGCTCCAGTCGATGGTATGTCGGTATTGTATTTTTAAGGGAATTAATATTTCTTCCATCTCAGCTTCACTTGCCATCGTTTCAAGAGATGACCTTTTAAAGCAGTTAATATGCTCCAAAGGAGCAACTGCATTAAGATTGAATTTTGACCCCGGTTTTGCCTTCCAATCCATACGTTTTAATCGTCGTGCAATATTTTTTGTTCCCGGCACACTAATTTTTAGAATTCCATTCTTTTTCAGTGCAGTCTTTAAATACCGAAGTGTCTCCAGGGGTTGAGGTATATGTTCAAACACCTGCTCTGTATTAATGAAGTCAAATTGATACTGAGAAATATCTTCCCAGCTTATAATTCTGATTCCATTTTCTTCTGCATGCTCTGCCCGTCTTGAAGACAACTCTGTGCCACATACGTTACACCCAAAAGCCTTGGCCATTAACGCCCACTTGCCCCACCCCATGCCAAAATCCAATACCTGTAACGATGAGGGTGTTTTCCCTAAAAGCGAGATAATCTGCATGATTTCCTGGGCAAAGGAAGAATAATACTTGAGCTTATGTTGCTGCTGTCGTTGAAACACTATTTCCGGATTTATCCAGTGCTCATACAGCCGTTCCGTAAGAAAATCATCTGGGATTTCTGTCTGAAATATCAGACCACAGTGCTCACATTCGCTCAGGATATAACTGGCCCCATCAAGATACTCAAACTCCACCTTCCCCTGAGGCACATAGAAATCATTCAAATAACGCCTAATGGGATCTTCATCAAATCGACATTTATAAATTTCTTTAAATCTATCTGATGCGCAGGCCGGGCATTTGTTACGTTTTTTAAACCATTTGTGGCTCACGACAATCCCATATCTCGATTGCTAATTATGAAGTAATTAAATCCGCTGCGGATCTCTCGGTACGGTAAACAGGGCACGCAGAACCTTTTTAAGAAGTATTGTAACCGGAGTTAAACAGTAACTCCCATAGCCCGTTGCATAAACAACAATTTCAGCGGCACAATCCGGTTTGTGAGTGTTACACCCAGTGTGCGCAGTGATTTCACCATTGAATGTTGATTTCTGAATAAAGCATCTATCGCTTCCAGCGATCGTTGCATAAGGAGGTTACTGCTTCTACGTTCCCGCTCATACTTTCTCAATACGCGTTCGCTTCCGAGGGGGCGGGAACTGGACCTCAAGAGGGAACTTAAACACCGCACATCCTCCAGCCCGAGGTTTAAACCGAGGCCTGCAAGAGGGTGAACGACATGGGCTGCATCACCCATAAGGACTACTCGGTGATCAACATAACGCTGTGACTGCGCACCCTGCAATGCAAAGGATTTGCGTTCTGACAATACCTGCAGGCATCCCAGGCGGCGCTCAAATGCGTCACTTAACTGGGTACTGAATGCCGCATCGCCCAATGCCAGTAGTTCATCACGACGCTGTATGGAAACACTCCACACAATCGAGCATACATTTTCCTCCAGCGGCAGCAGCGCCAAGGGTCCTTGTCGTGTAAAACACTGCCTCGCCGTGTTCTGATGAGGCAGTTCAGTCCGGACATTACAAACTACACCGGCTTGCTGATAATTTTTCTGCATGGAGCTGATACCAACACACTCACGCACTCTGGAGTTCTGGCCGTCCGCACCAATTACCAGTCTGGCACTAATTCTTTCCCCATTCTCCATTTCAACCAGCATGGAAGAATCACTAATTGCAGATAAATCCTGCAAAGCGCATTGTTCAAACCGGGTAATGTTTTTTTGTTTCGCTATAACCCGGTCCAGCGCTGTCAGAACAACCTGATTTTCGACGATGGTGCCCAGACTGGAATGTGACGTTTCGTTGGCATTAAACTCAATACAGGCTTCTCCAGCTTCTTCCCAGACAATCATGGACTGATAGGGAAAAGCGCGCATCGATTCGATCTCGTCCCATGCTGATATCTCATTTAACAATAAACGACTGCCTGGATTTATTGCACTGACTCGCAATCCAAAGGGATCATCCCGCTGCCAGGCAATATGCTGCGAGTAATCGATCAACGCTATACGATCATATTGCCGGGACAACACGCAAGCTGCCGTCGCACCAACAATGCCACCGCCAACAACGATGATATCGAACTCTGAAATGTTCTGAACCATTGCGCTAACTGAAAGTACTGGTTAGAAATCGCATGCCAAGATTGCGTCTTAACATGCCACGCTGCACAATCGGCAATAACCCCAGCGCGCGAATCCCACAACTGCGCAGGCTCTTTACAGGGCCACTGCGCGCAGCAAAAACACGCGTTAAGCCATCTGTTAAGCGAATTACATGGGAACGATCCGGACTGCGTAATCGCTCGTAATCCATCAGCAACTGCTCATAACTTGCAGGTTTATATTTACATTCCTGCAACAGCTGTACCAACACCTGCACATCGCGCAGACCGAGGTTCAACCCCTGGGCCGCCACAGGATGCACGGACTGAGCCGCATTGCCCAGTAATAACGCCGAGTCTTTGCACAATGCTTCACTGACGGTTAAGGATAATGGATATGCCACACGCTTACCGACTTGTAAAAATTTTCCAAGTCGATAGCCAAAGGCTTCTTGCAACTGCTGAATAAAAACCTGATCGTTCATCTTTAGGTATCTCTCTACGCCTTCTGTCGCATGTGTCCAGATTACAGCGCAATGATTTTCCTGAATGGGCAGTATCGCCAGCGGCCCGTCCTCTGTAAAACGCTCATATGCGGTGTTATCGTGAGGCTTTTGCGGCAACGCGTTAGTGACAATCGCTGTCTGATCATAATCCTTGTGGGTTGCATCAATCCCCAGCAACTCGCGCACACTTGATTTAGCTCCGTCCGCACCCACCAACAGGGAAGTAACCACATTACACAATTGACCACCACAATCGATCTGCAGCTCCGCCCCATGACTGTTCATATGGATTGAGACTAACCTGGCAGGAGACTGGATATGCGTGTTCTTTACTACTCCCAGCTTACTGCTGAGCACTTTAATCAGTTGATGATTCGGCATCATGTAGCCGATAGGTGAAATTCCGTGATCCGCACCATTAATGCGCGCGCAGCCAAATGCATTCAGTTCGGAAACCTCCAGATGATGAATTGGCGTTGCAAACCGACGCATATCCTGCCAAATTCCAGCCCTTGCATATACATGTTCGGAACTTCGGGTAAGCCCGGTGGTTCGCAAATCAAGCGAGTTGGCATGAACCGGAGCTGTTTGATGTTGTTCCAATAGAAGAATCGAAAGTGGCGAATCTGCTAGGGCAGCAGCAAGGGACATTCCAATCAATCCGCCACCAACGATTACAACATCATACTGCTGTTGCATTGATTTATTCATAATGTATTTTCAAAACGCTCGGGTTCGAACCAAATTCGTCTATAATATACGATTCACTCAGGGTATTAACGTGCGGCAGCCATCATCGACTCGATAGCATAAGGTTCCTTGCTTAACGCTGCGCTTATAACCTCGTGACCGTTGCGCATGACACGAACGTCGTCTTCAATACGAATTCCGATATCCCAATAACGCTTTGGTACTCCGCGCGATTTAGCCGGAATGTAAATTCCCGGCTCGACCGTTAACGTCATCCCGGGCTCAAACAGTCGCCATTGCTCCTCAATTTTATAATCCCCGACATCATGCACATCGAGACCCAGCCAATGACCGGTTCGGTGCATGTAAAATTTTCGATATTCGCCGTCTTTAATAAGCTTTGCCGGTCTGCCTTTTAATATACCCAATTTCACCATACCCTTGGTTAACACCTTAACTGCCGCTTCATGCGGATCATTCCAGTGGTTGCCGGGCTGCACGGCATCGATTGCAGCCTGCTGCGCAGACAACACCAGTTCATACAGTTCAAGCTGAGGGTCGGTAAATTCGCCATTCACGGGAAAAGTGCGAGTAATGTCGCTGGCATATCCTTGGTATTCGGCACCGGCATCAATCAATAACAGATCGCCGTCATTCAACAGCTGGTTATTATCGGTATAGTGCAGAATACAACCGTTGGCACCACCGCCAACAATAGAAGGGTAAGCGGTTTCACATCCTGCTTTCTTAAATTCATATAAAATTTCTGCTTCAATCTGATACTCATACATACCCGGTTCACATACCCGCATAGCACGCTGATGTCCTGCGATTGCAGCTTTTGCAGCACGCTTCATGTGTTTTATTTCCGTACCCGTCTTAAACAGTCGCAGCTCATGCAGCAGATGATCAAGTGATATAAATTCATGCGGAGGATGAGTTCCGCCGCGACCCTTCTCTCGAATTTGATTTACCCAGCCTAGCAGTCGGTGATCAAATTCTGCATGTACTCCCATGGTGTAAAATACCCGTTCACGCTGCTCAAGGATGCCAGGCAGAATCTCATCAATATCACCAATTGGAAATGCATCATCTGCACCATAGTCGTTTATAGCGCCTTCCTGACCGGCACGACGCCCATTCCAGGTCTCCATCTTCAGGTCACGCTCACGACAGAATAAAATGTATTGCGCATGTCGGCGCCCTGGAACCAGTACCGCAACAGCTTCCGGCTCGTGATACCCGGTGATATACATGAAATCACTATCCTGACGATAATCGAACTCTACGTCGCGATTACGAATTTTCACTGATGCCGCAGGCAAGATCGCGATGCCATCATTCCCCACCATGCGCATCAGAATTTTCCTGCGTTTCGCAAACTCTTTATCCATTTTTAATGCAAACCTTCTGAAGATTTAAGTGGCTGGATTTCTTCTGCAATTAAAAGGCTTGCCACCCGCACAAACTCCATCACTTCATTGTAGGACGCTTCTTCCTCTTCATCTCCGGAGCTCGCTCCATCAAGCTGAGCAATTTTACTCAGATCCTTGAGTATTTCCTGTGCATCGGCTGATAAAGTGGAAGTATCTTGCAGTCCTGCATTGGCCAAACCATACAAAAATCCATCACACCACGATGCCAACGCGCTGACTCTTGCACTCAAATCTACCGCATCGTCTTGTGGCAGACAGAGTTCAAATTGCAGGTTTGAATCCGTCATCTGGCCGCGCACAGTTTGAAAGATTTGATCCAGTTGATCCGCCAATTCATCCGTGAGGCATATTTCAGCTGAATCGGCTACTAATATATGAATAGAGGTATCCAGGGGATAGGTGATATCCACCGCCATCACGCCGCACAGGAATCCATGCCATTCTGACACTCGATGTTGCAGCGCAACGGGCT
>CAJIBE010000017.1_pt1 | contig 21048 bp, 21 predicted proteins | sample 9199301 | NCBI WGS metagenome assembly CAJIBE01 (sample SAMEA7708291, study PRJEB35096) | sediment metagenome | biome: marine neritic benthic zone biome [ENVO:01000025]; feature: sediment [ENVO:00002007]; material: shallow marine sediment [ENVO:03000034] sea grass bed [ENVO_01000059] ... | reverse complement strand
TCTGGTTCTTCCATGCTAATTGTTTGCCGTTACTCTTTATTCGCGATGAGTAATTTATCCAGTTCACCTGAATGGTGAAGCTCAGCGAGATCATCGTAACCGCCAACATGGGTGTCCCCGATGAAAATTTGCGGGATTGTTTGTCGATTACTCAGTCGTTCCATTTCTGCACGTATAGCAGTGTCGGTATCAACCATAATCTCTTCATACTGGATACCTTTCTTGTCGAGCAACCGCTTTGCGGCCGTGCAATACGCACACAACCGACCACTGTACACTTTTACTAATGATGCTTTGTTACTCATTTTTTTGTTATCGGGAGATTGACAGTTTTCCATCCTTCAATACCGCCCTTAAGTGACATAACATTGGAAAAGTTATTCTTTTTAAGAATTTCGCACGCTTCGAGAGAGCGATTACCAGTTTTACAATAAGTGATTATCGGTTTTTCTAAATGATTTTTAATTTCTTCTAGGCGTTGCTTTAAAACACTCAGGGCCAGATGTTTTGCGCCTTTAATCGAACCATGAACACATTCGCTGTCTTCACGCACATCGAGTACTAATGCGTCTTCCTTGTTTATTAATTGCACGGCCTCTGCTGGACTCACGACCTTAAAACCGCGTAGTGCCCTCTTTAATTCCATGCGTAAAATTAAAACGACAATTACAGCCAACGCTGCAAAAAGAACAAAATTACTGGTAACGAACTCTGAAAAGGAAATCATGGCGAGGATGTAGCAAGTATTTAATTAAAAAATATTTTAATGAGTAGAACAAAAAACGTGCTGCATCATTTCGATTAGCTTAAGTGTGCGCTCGTCTCCGACTTTATAGAATACGCGATTGGCGTCTTTCCTAGATTTCAGGATGCCTTTGTCCCGTAAAATGGCAAGATGCTGGGAGATATTGCTTTGCGAGGTGCCAACATTGTCAACGATGTCCTGTACGCTGACTTCGCGATTTCCCAACACACAAAGAATCTTTAATCGCAATGGGTGTGACATTGCCTTGAGCGAGCGGGAGGCCTGGTCAATATCCTCTTCCTTGGCCATTAGCTCTGAGCGATTGAGTGATACAAAACGTGAATCATTCATTGTTTTCGCATCCCTTCCATTAAAACAAACACAATAGTGGTATTGAGTAATATTATAAACAATTAATACATTAATAGTAGACTAGACTGAAAATTGCCCTTGAATCGTATAAATGAGTGCGTATATTGGCGCCAAGCAATACTTTTCCAGCTAATGAATCGATTTATTTTATTAATATTATTCAATGTGTTAGCGCTTAATATGGCGCTGGGTGCAGATGAGCTAGCGCAGGCTCAGGACAAATTAAATGAGATTGCCTCCAGCATTGGCAAAATAGAAAAATCGATCGCCAAAAATATCCGGGATCACGCTGAACTGCAGGCAGACATGCTGATGTTGGACAAACAGATAGGCGGGCTGCATCAGGAAATTACCCGCTTAAACAAGAAAGCTGCCAAAGCTAGCAAAAAGGCAGCGGAGCTGGATGAAAAAGACAAGGCACTGCAGGGTGAGCTCGCAAGCCACGGGGATGCACTCAAGCAACAGGTGAGGATGGCCTATCTCTCGCAACAGCAAAATAAATGGAAACTGATTTTGAGTCAGGACAGTCTGCAAACGGCCGGCCGGATTTCTATTATGTATGACTATATTAATAATTCGAGAGTGCAACAGATTCGTGATATCAATGACCTCGCTTTTAAAATCAGAAGCAACCAGCGTCAACTCAAGCAAGAGCGGGCAAAGATGGAGAAGTTGATTGCGCAACAATCCAGACAGGCAAGGGTACTTCAGGGGGCGCGCACTCAAAAAGAGAGGGCACAAGTTTCTTTAGACCAGTTAATCGAGGAGGATCGAAACCGATTAAAGCGCGAACAAAAGAATCGTAAAGCGATCAAAAAGCTGGTTGCTAAACTTCAGAAGCAACACCTTGCAACGCCTAGTGGAAAGTTTACCGCTCAAAAAGGGCGATTGATCTGGCCGGTGAAGGGTCGTCTGCTAAATCGTTACGGTGCTGCCAAGGAGGGCAGTACAGATATTTCCTGGGATGGGGTGTCCATCCAGGCGCCAAAAGGTACTGATATCAAGGCAGTTTTTTCTGGACAAGTAGTTTTTTCAGACTGGCTTCAAGGCTATGGTTGGTTGTTGATCATTGACCATGGAGACAGTTTCATGAGTTTATATGCCCATGCAGAAGGTTTAAGCAAGGAGGTGGGCGATACGGTCCAGCGGGGCGAAACCGTTGGTCTGGTGGGGGATTCAGGTGGCGCCACTCAATCCATGTTGTATTTTGAAATTCGTCGCCAGGGTGCGCCAGTAGACCCATCGGACTGGTGCAAACAACCAAAGTTGGCTTATTCTGTCCAATAATTGGCGTAAATTTTGAATTAGCGCGTCTAAATATATGTAACCTGATGTACTATCAGGCCCATGGATAATATATGTGGTCACTCGATGCCAATTCCATGCATGAGTGTCACGAGGAGATAAAGAATGAAAAGTTACAAGCCACTCGGGTTGGGTTTAAGCGTCGGTTTGCTGTTGGGGCTAATCGTAGCGACGAGTCATCAGGTATTAGCGAAGCGAAATGAACCCGTTGAACTGCCTCTATCGGATATTCGCTTGTTTACTGATGTATATGCGCGAATTAAAAAAGATTACGTAGAAGAGGTTGGCGACAAAAAGCTTTTGGAAGGTGCCATTCGCGGCATGCTTCACAGTCTGGACCCCCATTCCGCATTCTTAAGTCAAGATGAGTTTCAGGAACTTCAAATTGGCACAACAGGTGAGTTCGGTGGCTTGGGGATTGAAGTTGGCATGGAAAACGGGTTCATCAAAGTAATCTCCCCGATCGAGGACACACCCGCTGATATGGCTGGGGTGAAGGCCGGGGACCTGATCATTAAACTGGACGAGACCCAGGTTAAAGGTCTTACCTTAAACGAAGCAGTTAAATTGATGCGCGGTAAACGCGGCACAAAGATAAAGCTTACGATTGTTCGTGAGGGAGAAGATAAGCCGGTAATCATTTCAGTCACGCGGGACGTAATTCGAGTAAAAAGTGTGCGAAGCCGTTTCCTCGAACCCGGATATGGCTACATTCGAATTTCAAGTTTCCAGTCTAAAACCACTCGAAATGTAATTGCAGCGGTTGAGAAATTGCATAGCAAATCAGGAGAAAATTTGCAGGGGATAGTTCTTGATCTGCGAAATAATCCAGGCGGTGTACTCACTGGTGCAGTGGGTGTTTCGGATATCTTTCTTAAAGATGGTGAACTGATTGTGTACACTAAAGGCCGAGTGCGTGATGCAGAGCTGAAATATAGTGCGAGTTCCAACGACTCGATCGATGGTGCTCCCATTGTTGTTTTAATAAACGAGGGATCAGCGTCCGCATCCGAGATTGTTGCTGGAGCGTTGCAGGACCATAAACGCGCCGTCATCATGGGTAAAAATTCTTTTGGTAAAGGTTCAGTACAAACCATTTTGCCGTTAAAGGAAAATGCGGCTTTAAAATTGACAACTGCGCGTTACTACACGCCTTCTGGAAGATCCATCCAGGCTGAAGGTATAGAACCCGATGTGCTGGTAGAGGAATCTAAAGATGAAAACGGCGAGTCCAAAAAAGGTTTCCAATTTGTGCGTGAGGCCGATCTGCGGGGTCACCTGGTAAACAAGCAGGGCGAAGCAATAGAATCAAAGCAGGTTAAAGAGAAGGAAGTAAAACATATTACAATTCCTGCTGACAGTGAAGATGACGCGGTACTGAATGAAGCGTTAAATATTCTGAAGGAGCTAGCCAATAGCGGGTCTGTTAAAAATGCGTGATTACGAATTTAATAATAATAAAATTTACCTTGCTGGAGCATGATTAGATTTTACAGATTTTTTGCGATAACCATTGTTTTGTTTGCCTCCCATGTGGCGGCGCAGGAGCCGATTAAAATCGGCATTATTATTGATGATCTGGGAAATAATCTTCAATATGGTCAGGAATTAATTGAGCTTCCCTTTCAGTTAACGTATTCATTCTTACCCAATCGCCCATTTACTCCGCGTCTGGCAAAAATGGCTGCCTCTGCGGGCAAGGAAGTGATGGTCCATTTGCCAATGCAGTCTTCTACTACGCTGGCATTAGGCGATGGCGCATTAACGTTGGAATTAACCCAGTATCAGTTTCAGAAAGTAGCCCACGCAAGTATCGAGTCTGTACCTTTTGCCAGAGGCGTGAATAACCATATGGGAAGTTTACTGACACGGCATCCAGGACATATGGCATGGCTAATGGAAGTGATTTCAAAGCAAGAAAATGGATTCTATTTTGTAGATAGCAAAACAACAGCAAACACCATTGCCGGGCAGGTTGCTCGAGAACATTTGGTTCCAAACATTTCCAGAGATGTATTTATCGATAATACCTTTGATGAGAATGAGATTTGGAAACAGTTAGGCCGGTTAACACGTATGGCAAGAAACAAGGGTTATGCTCTTGGCATCGGTCACCCCCATCCAACCACAATAAAAATTCTTTCAGATTATTTACCTGCTTTAGTCAAGCAGGGAATCGAGGTTGTTCCAATCACAACATTAATCGAGTTAAATCCTGAAAACTCATGGCCAAAGTACTCGTCCCTCTCGCGGCCGGTTGTGAAGAACTAGAAGCGGTTACTATTATCGATTTGTTGCGTCGTGCAGAAATCGAGGTGGTCAGTGCCGGCCTTGAGCCAGGTCCGGTTACCGCGTCACGCGGCACAGTTATTCTTCCTGATCGGTTGCTGGATGATGTCAACAATGAGCCTTTTGACCTGATTGTGCTGCCGGGCGGCCTGCCGGGGGCAGACTATCTAGATCAGGATCCAAGAATTGCAAAAATTCTGCATGCTACTTTGAATCGGGACGGTTATATTGCCGCAATTTGTGCAGCTCCCAAGGTGTTAGCCAGGGCTGGATTACTCAAGCACCGAAAAGCAACTGCATATCCTGGTGTATTAAGCCCGGATCAATTTAAGGATATAGAGGCGACGCATTCGGCGGTGGAAATAGATGGAAAAATAATCACTTCTAGAGGTCCGGGTACTGCAATGGATTTTGCACTGACGCTAATTGAGTGTCTTTGTGGAGAAGAAAAGCGTCAGGCGGTGGCCAATCAATTGCAAAGATGATGTGCTTACAAACACTTAAATTTAAAAATCGAACAACTTGTTTAATCAATCGATACAGACAATTGTTTTTCTTCATTTTAGGTTCAGGCTAAAACTCACAAGCGCCCAACAGACTGTACGCCAAAACTAATGTATCGCTTTTAAAATAGTGCGTACATAACTACGTGAATTAAGTCTTCCCTGTCTGTCACATTCCTCTATACTTTCATAAACTTAAACAGAAGTAGTTGTTTGCTGAAACCATACAAATTCTGGTGTTTGATGTATGGCAATTTATCAAAATTTATCGTACCAGGAATTTTATTCATAGAAAGTTAATGAAGCGGTCAGGATTTACCATCGTTGAGCTCATGATTACCCTGGCGCTGGGCGCCTTAATTTTAACGTTAGGTGTTCCTGCCTATCAGGGGTTGGTGGAGCGTAGTCAGTTAACTAGCAACATTAATCAATTTATTTCATCGTTGGCTCTGGCACGCAGCGAGGCAGTCAAGCGCAAACAACGGATCGCAATCTGTCCCAGTATCAATGGCACTACTTGTGACACCAGCTCCAATGGTGAATATGAATCTGGCTGGATTATTTACGTAGAAACGGTAGCGCCTTCCAACAATCGCGACGCGACCAATGAAGAGTTGCTGTGGGTTGGCGAAGAACTATCGGATGACATGACTTTGCGTGTTAACACCTCAACGTTGAACACGATACAGTTTACGTCCACTGGAAGAAGTAACGGCAGTGGTAGTGTATTTCTGTGTAAGGACAATTCTGTGAATAAGGCGCGCATGGTAACGATTATTACTTCTGGCCGTGTGCATCTGGCCAAGCTGAACTCCTATGGGGTCCCGCTCGACAGCTCGGGTACACCTATTGCCAACTGTGCAACATCATGATCTATCCTGGTAGTTCCCGCGTACACCGTTCTAAAGGTTTCGGATTAATCGAAGTGCTGGTTGCCTTGGTAATAATCGCAATTGGTTTGCTAGGTATGGCCGGACTTCAGGGCTACAGTATAAATAGCAGCTACAATGCACATTTGCGTACTCAGGCTACCTCGCTGGCACAAAGCATTATTGATCGCATGCGTGCGAATCGTCAGCAGGCAAATAGCAATGCTTATGCAGTGAATTTTGATGACAACCCGCCGTCCAGTGCGGCCGACTGCACTGCTACTGTTTGTACCCCCGCACAAATCAAAGATTTTGATTTGCTGGAATGGAAATGCAACCTGGGAAAATATATGCAGGAAAGTGTTTGTAGTCCGCTTGTTTCGCAAAGCACTTTGCCTCTGGGCGATGGTGAAATCGCTACCCAGCTTGACGGACAAATAAGGGTTACCGTTCAGTGGAGTGATACCCGCGGTGAAAGTCATCAAGTGATGTTGTTTACCAATTTATAATGCGATGAAATTTCAAGCTCGCCAACAGGGTGTGACGATCGTTGAACTTATGGTTGCGCTCGTATTGGGAATCATATTAACGGGTGGGGTTGTGCAGATCTATTTAAGCACCAAAAATACGCACGACATTACCGCGGGGCTGTCGAGAATGCAGGAAAGCACGCGTTATTCACTGGACATGATGGCAAGAGATATTCGTATGGCAGGCTACATACCCTGCGGCAGGCCACAAACCAATGCCACTTTAGTGAATAGTGCTGGCAACTATTGGTGGTCAGGTATTTTTGATCAACCCATACAAGGGTTTGAGGGGGGAGTCAGCACTTTCCCGGCAGATATTACATCCGTTGCAAATGGGCGTGTCGCAACAGCCGATGCATTAATGGTATTAAGAGGGGGCGGTAAAGTAGCCGGGGTGAATTTTTATAATTCAGCCAGTGGTCGATTCGTTATGCAGCGCAATCTTGGCTCTGGGTGGGGGCTAGAGGACGGTAGTTTAGTAATCGCGTGTGACCCTTATCATGCAGCATTATTTCAGGCTGAAAGTTATACGGTCGCGAATCCTTCGCATGTAATTGTGTCTACAGGAAGCAGTGATGAACCGGGTAACTGTACTACCGACCTCGGTGATCCCGGCCCATTGACTTGTACAAGTCCAGGCCAGTCAGGCACGGGTTATCTGTTTGGTAATGATGCCCAGTTAGTTGACTATAAAGCCGTGATTTATTATGTGGCTGAATCTGCTTCCGGAAATGACAATTCACTATATCGCGAATATGTGTATGTAGTTGATACCAATCAAAATGTAAGCACCCGGGCTGAAGAGTTGCTCGAGGGTGTAGAAAGCATGCAATTATTGTATGGCGTTGACCAGGATGTTGATGGTGTCGCTGAGCGTTATTTAAAAGCAGATGCAGTTGATGGGATCGCAGATGGTTGGTCAAGCGTGGTGACTGTCCGCATCGGATTATTGCTTGCCAGCGAAGATGGTCTGCGCAGTCCGCTTGATATCGATACGCAAACTTATCGTGTCGCGAATACCACGGTTGGGCCGGAAAGTGGTAGCGAGACGGTTACTCATCTTGAAGATCGCCGCAAGCGATACGTCTCAACAACAACCGTAAGCATACGCAACCCAAATATCTAAATATAAATAAGATGGAGACATTATTTCAAGGCAACCCTGGATTTCAGCGAGGCGCTGTACTTTTAATTGGTCTCTTGATGTTGACGGTAATGTCATTGATTGCGGTTTCGAGTATGCAGTCATCTTCTTTGCAGGAACTCATGTCAAGTAATATGAAAGATCAGGTAACTGCATTTGAGGCCGCAGAATCAGCCATGCGCGCAGCGGAAAATTTTCTCGATAGCGGCACACTGAATTTGAGTGCATTTGATGGCGACAAGTCTGATGGCTTACTCGGAAACTTATACGATGAAGTGTGGAACGAAGTTAACTGGTTAACAGAATCGATTGTCGCGCCAAGTGTAGGCGGCGCAGCGTCAGCGCCTCGATATGTCATTCAATACCTGGGTCCGGTTACACCGGCACTCGACACACTCAATGTTGAAAATTCCTACGGGGAAGGCCCGGTAGAGACGATTGCGCAATTATTTAAAATCACTGCGCGTGGTACCGGCGGGTCTGATAATTCGGTTGTTGTATTAGAATCGGTATACGGTGTTTCAAATTAGTAATGCCTGTTAGCGACGCCGCCATTAAAAATTTTTACCGTTCAAAGGTCTTCGGGCGTGCATCAGCTTTGGTGGTTGCGTTCTATGTGTTATTCAATTTGGTTAGTGCCAGTGCTATTCAACCAATCCCGAATATTGCACAAACTCCATTGGAGTTAACGCCAACTGTTGACCCTAATGTAGTGATTTTGTTTGATGACTCGGGGAGTATGGATTCAGAAGTCATGACTTCTGATCCCCTTAGTTCCGGTCTCTTTTTTGCCCCCCATCCTGATGGTACCGATTTTGGCTCTACTACCACCGCCTTACAAATTACTCATCGGCCAGGTTGTACCCTGATCGCAGCGGCATTTGGTGGGTATGCATACGGGGTGGCTTCACCGACTAATCATTATGTCGACAGCACAGGTAGCAATTGTTATGTGGCCGCCGCAGATGCATGGCGATTCAGGACGTCGAGCTTTAATAAACTTTATTTCGATCCAAATGAAACTTATGAACCCTGGGCTGGATTTAGAACTGATTCCGGAGGGAACGATGTCGCATTCGGGGATATCGACATTACCAACGCTCCATTTGATCCATTTGACCCTTTACTCGGTAGTATCGATCTAACAGCAACGGACACAGTCGTGGGTGACTTTAGATACTATACCTGGAGTGATCTCAACAGTGATGGCTTGTTTCAGAATGGCGAGCAAACTGAGTTTTTGATAAAGAATGCGCCTGCCGAGATACAACAGAGGTTTGCAAATTGGTTCAGTTATTATCGCAGTCGCCACTTACGTGCAAAGGCCTTGTTGGGCAAGTTTATTGAAAGCCAAACTGGTACGCGTATTGGCTTGGTTCGTTTTAATTATTCGGTGCTATCAAGTCTTGTTGCTGAAGAGATGAATCTGTCTTCCGATATTGACGAGAAACGTAGTTTGCTTGATGCGCTTTATTCTACCAATCCTGAACAGTTATCAACGCTGGTAAATGAAAGATCACCTTTGCATAAACGATATATAGAAACAGCCAGGTATCTCGAATGCAACGCCAGCGATGCATTTCCAAGCCTTTCTCCGGGTGGCCCCGGCAGTTCAGACTGCCCGGCATTGTCAGCACCTGCTGGTTCTTGCCAGTCAAATCACATCATTGTTGCAACAGATGGTTTCTCTGATCGTTATCCTTTCTTTTTCGGAGGGTCGACTGAAGGGATTGGTAACGAGGACGCGGACTCATCGAATAATTTTGATGGCGGCGCATTTGCTGACGCACCATTCAGTCGCACATTTTCAGACGTGGCAATATCTTTCTATAAAGACGACATTCAAAGTGGCCTGGAGAATAAAGTTCCTCTGGAGCCCGTCGATGAGAATCGTTACCCAAGTACACCACCGCTCGATTCAGATGATACTCTGCAGCAGCATATCAAAACGCATGTCATTACATATAAAACGCAGTACTCGGATTCCAGTCTGTCATTAAGTTTCCCAAGTGACCCCGTCAACAGTTTTCCCTGGGAAGATCCGCTGTTATCAGACTTTGGTTTGCTCCAAGATCTTGTTCATGCAGCATATAGCGGGAGAGGTAAATATATTGATGCAACTGATTCGGCCCAAAGTGCAAGTACACAAGCGCAGGACCTATCCCAAACAGTTGCAACAGGATTGGGTTCCACGACCGGGGTTGCGATCAACACACAAATTGCCGAGCAAAATGCTGTGTTGTATCGAACATTTTATGACTCTACCAGCAATTCAGGAGATCTGGTTGCACAAGAGATTAATCCGGACGGGACATTAAACGAGGACGTCGGAGGCAATCCTGTTTTTGTATGGAGCGCAGCTAAGCAGCTTGATGCAAAGGTTTCTGCTAGCAGTGATACGAGAAATATTATTACTTATTCGGATAATAGTGGCACGGGTGAAGGATTGAGATTTACCTATGACCCGGGTTCAGGTATCGATGCAACTCAGCAATCGTTATTGGATGTTCCCGTGCCGGGAAATGTAGGCTCGGTTGGTGAAGATCGATTAGATTATCTTCGTGGCCAGACTGAAAATGAAGGCGAAAGTTTTGATGATGGGGAATTTCGTGTGCGTCCCGAAACCACGAGTACGGGCGGTGGGATAACCCATTTTGCCAAATTGGGAACAATCGCCAACGCCGCGCCCGTTTTTGTGGGTATGCCAATGGCGATTGGAAGATTTGGCGGGGCATGGCCCAATGCCGATGGCGAAACCTATTTTGATTTCCAAACCGAGCAGGCAGACCGTGATCCATCAGTGGTAGTTGCCGCCAACGATGGAATGTTTCATCTATTCAATGCTGAAAATGGCAATGAAAGATTTGCCTATGTGCCTGAATTGGTATTTGATCAACTCTCCAAGTTGACCGAGCCGGAGTACAAGCATCAATATTATGTAAATGCTACACCTAGTGTTAACGATGCGTATGTGAAAGCGAACTCATCTGCAGCCGGGCCAAGCTGGAACACAATAATGATCGGTGGACTGGGTGCCGGAGGAAGAGGCTACTATGCGATTAATATTACCGATCCCTCAAATTTTGCTAGCCAGGACAGTGCTCGTGCGCAAGTCATGTGGGAATTTGGGCCGGAAGACGAACCGGATGCTGTTGGCACCGCGAGCGATCTGGGACTTTCTTATGGGCGCCCATTAATTGCAATGACCAATGCCTCTGATGGCAGCGGTAATCGTCGCTGGGTTGCGGTGTTCGGCAACGGATACAATAGTACCAGTGCGGATGGAAATGCAATTATCTATATGCTTTTTATAGACGAAGCGCTGGATGGCACCTGGGATGCCGGTGACCTGGTAAAAATTGATACCGGCGTGGGTGGTGTAACGGGTAGTTTCGTTAACCCCAACGGAATTGCAGATGTGCGCGCAATTGATACCAATGGGGATGGTACGATCGATCGATTATATGCAGGAGATTTACGTGGTAATCTGCATGTGGTCGATGTAACTAGCAGTGATCCTGACGATTGGGACAGCAGCAGCAGTCGTTTTATATTGTTTAATGCTGTGTACCCGGCAACGAGCGAGCCGCAGCCTATTACTACCCGGCCCATCGCATTGCGCCATCCAACCGGAACGGGTTATCTGGTGGTGTTCACTACCGGAAGCTATTTTACCAACAGTGATGCGACGAGCACTGAAATTCAATCCATCTATGGCGTTTGGGATGACGGCAGTGGTGATCAGGTTGATGCTACAACCCTGGTTGAACAATCGTTATCCAATCAAACTACTGGCGGTGGATTTGAAGTACGCACGGTCACTAATAACCCGGTTACCTGGGGAACACCGGGTGGAACTGATTCGGCACGTGGCTGGTTTATTGATTTTGATGTTCCACCTGAGGGTTCGTCTACCGGCGTGGAGTTCCCGGGTGAACGCGCCATCCGTGAGTTGCAGTTGCGAGGCAATGTTTTGTTCGTTAATACCGTGATCCCGCAATTATTAAGCTGTGAACCTGCACCTGGTGGATTTGGCCTGGGTCTGGATCCATTTACTGGAAGTGATGGCAACCTAATCGTGTTTGATATTAATATTGATAATATCTTCGATAGTAATGACAACATTAATGTTGCCGGCGATTTAAAAATTATAGTTGGTACACGCTTTAAATCCACCCCGACGGACTCTTCATTTTTTGGAAACTACAGAATCACACAACTCGCCAATACCGATATTGATAGTATATTGACGAATACCGGTGGTGCTGGGTTTATCGGTCGACAGTCATGGCGAGAGGTAGAATTTTAATGATCGGAATTCTTAAAGCCGTTATTGACACAATTGCAGTAAGCTATATTCTTTTAGTTTTACTGACTACCAATGTCGCTGCTGAAAGCTGTGACTTGACGGACCCAAGTTTTCCAAGCCCGGCATGCTCTTTTACGGGCGTGGGTGTAAATATTCAATCACTGAAATTTGGTTTTGTTGACAGTGTATTTGGTACAAATGTCAGATTTGGTTCTGCAGTTTATGAGCTGGCCGAGTCGATAACGATATACGATGTGTTTGGTGGGGGCGTTTGTATTGTTGCCGATGAAGATGACCTAGATATTATTGATCCAAACGACGAGGTGGCATTTATTACCAGTCCTTCTGATCCACGACAAATTATCATAATTTGGGACTTAACGTGTTCCCTTGTCCAGGATAGATAAATTATTCTTTAATGCATTACCACCACATAAAAGGGATGACGTTGCTGGAACTCCTCGCAGTTGTAGTAATCGTGGCAATTGTCGGGCTTTTTGCCTATCCAGCCTATCAAAACCATGCCTTACGTGCGCGCTCTACAGATGCCAAAGTTAAGTTGCTGGAAATTATGCAGCAGCAGAGAGAATTTTTTACGGAAAACAATAGCTATACAACTGACCTGATTGCGGATTTAGGATATACCGATGCCGGGGGCGGTAAGGTGGCAACAGAAAATGGCCTGTTTAAAATTTCCACCGCACTGTGTGGTACTGACCCGATTGCTCAGTGCGTTAAATTAAGTGCGGAGCCAGTCAATACGCAGGCGGGTGATATAACCTATACATACAACTCCAGAAACGAAAAAACCCCATCCGCTTATTGGTGATTCTGTTCACATTATCGATAATTTAAATTACTTCCTTCAATCTGAAACGTTCGTTTAAAAGACAAATTGAATATTTAACTCACGTAAATTTGGTGCGTTAAATTTTTTAATTGCACCCTGTTTTATACAAAATTACTTTTTGATCATTTCTGTCTGGTAACACCTCCTTGAGTTGTGATGATGCTCACAATAAACCGCGCCTGATTTTTTATATTCAACGGTATTTGAAAACGGATTTACGTCACGAACTACCGCTCATCGGCGAATTATGGCGAGTTATTTTTTTAACTAATTCAAGTATTTAAGTTAAAAAACCGCTTATCAGAGAAACCAAGCGAGTTATGTGTAACTAACAAATGGACGAACCTTATTTAAGTAAAGTGACACCCAAGTTTTAACCAAAATGCTGCGAAACGATATGACGAAAAACCGCAAAACAAGTAGCGAGCAAGGATTCACTTTTGTTGAACTTGCGGTTGTGCTTGCGCTTATTGCTGTGTTGACCGCCATGGCTGCACCAGGATTTGGCAATCTGTTTGTTAACAATAAGCTTACGGAAGCCTCCAATCGTTTTCTTAGCAGTATTACGTTTGCTCGATCAGAAGCAGTTAATCGAAATGATACTGTCATTATGTGTCATCTAAACGATCTCGGAACCGGTTGTGATAATGATGCGCGCTGGGAAGATGGCTGGGTGATCTGGGTCGATGCGGATAATGATTCTGGATTTGATGTCGGTGAAGAAATAATTATGGCTCAAGGTCTGCCGGCCGGTTACACCTTGCGAGCCGGTAACAATCAGTTCACAGATAGAATTACTTTTAGTCCTGCCGGAGATGCCACAGGTAGCGTTGGTAACAACGCAGAAATATTCAGAGTCTGCGATGCGCAAGCAGATATTACACGCGCCAGATCAATCCATTTAAACGGCGTTGGCCGAGCTTGGGTAAATAGAACTGCAGGTGCAGTAGCCTGCCCTTAAAGGTAAATGTATGCAATTACAAAGTTCAGCTAAAGGATTTACTTTACTCGAAGTGCTTGTAGCACTGCTTATATTTGCAATTGGGCTATTGGGTTTGGCGGGACTGCAACTAAAAGCACATCAGTCGTCAAGTTTTGCTCAAAGCAGAACAGTTGCGACACTGGGTGCTAGTGGTTTGGTAGAACGCATGCGCGCCAATCTCACTGGAGTTGCCGCAGGAAACTATAATTTTGATTCTGCCGGTGGTTTACCGGCAGCGGTAGCGGCATGTAATACCACTGCGGGTTGTGGTAGTGCTGCAAATATGGCGCAAAATGATTTGCGTGAATGGATTCTGGCATTGGGTCAAAACCTGCCGGTTCTTAACGGTGCGGGAACCAATATTAATGCCGGCGCTTTTATTCGTGTATGCCAGGATGCAACACCTGAATCAACAGTACCAGGTGCTGTTGGTACCGGTTTTAATTGTGATGGCGATCCGAGTCAGTGGACAGTCTATGTAGACTGGTCGGATGAGAGAAATACCACTGCCCAGACAGTGAAGAGATACACCTTTACATTTGTTCCATAGAAGAAAGTACTATGTTATTGCAAAAAATATCTATGAGTAAAAAATCGATCAAGGGGATAGGGATTGTTGAGTTGCTTGTTACATTGGCATTAAGTGCAATTGTATCCGTCGCAATCGTACAGTTATTTATCCAGAACAAGACTTCGTACATCGCTCATGAAAATGTAACCCGCTTACAGGAAAATGGGCGTTATGCTATTCAGATGCTTACCAGAGCATTACGATCTGCTGATTATTGGGGATGTATTCCGTCATTTCAAGGTAACCCTAGTCCAAATATTCAACCGGTAGCAATTGATGTGGTTGATGTGGGAACGGGTGTCGCGCCATCAATAACCAGTGGCGTTAATGGAACCGAAGGCGCCGTGGCTGCAGGGCCGGCAGGCTATACCTCACTTGCGGATTCACTGACAATTTCCGGAGTTGCAGGAGGACGATCCTTTCAACTTGCTTCGCCAATTACCACCGCCGATGAAAACTTAATAATCGATATTGGCACAGCCACAGATACGGGTATCGATCCGAACGATGTGCTAGTGATATCGGACTGTACGCGCGCAGACATATTTCAAGCAACCAACAATGTTAACGCAACTATAAACACTGGCACACAAACTGCTACGGTTCAGCATTTGAACACTCCTGCCGTAACGACGCCGGCAGCAACATTAAGGAACGCTACCAATGCGCTGACTTATACCTATGGCACATTGGCAACGGTTTATCGCACGGTATCTATCAATGATACGTACTCGATTGGCACCTGGGATCCGGATGGGGCAGGGCCGGAAGCCGCAGTACCGGCGCTGATGAGAAATGGTGCAGCAATCGTTCCAGGTGTTGAGAATATGCAGATCGTGTATGGCGAAGATACCTCCGGAAACAGTGAGGCTGATCGGTATGTTACGGCCACCGACGTGGGTAACTGGGAGTCTGTAGTCAGTGCACGGATAAGTATTCTGGTTCGTTCTCCGGAAGCTAAAAGCGAAACTGCGGTTGGTTATACGATGGAGGGCGTTACGGTTGCTGATACCAGCATTCCTGCCGTGAACGGGAAATTTCACAATCGCCGTGTGTACACCACAACCGTTGCGATTCGCAATCGGTCCAGTTAGGAATCATTATGAATCGATCTGAGTTTATTCCAAGCAAGCACCGCCAGACTGGCGCTGTTCTGATTTTGTCCCTGATTATTTTATCTGTACTTACAATGGTCGCCGTCACGGGTATGAACACTTCAATTACTGAAGAAAAAATGTCCGGAAATATACGTGACCAAGAGTTCGCAATGCAGGCTTCAGAGAGTGCCATGAGGGATGCAACCAATGCGATCGATTTGTTTGTAAGTTTTGGCAATCTGACTGGAACCAATGGACTGCTCGGACTGACAGATAATGAAATTTACTATCTTTCTGACACTGCCTGGGGTGTTGGCGCAAATGCAACGGATGCTCCTGCATTAGCAAGTGGCCAGTTGGCTGCAACGCCCAGACGAATTGTTAAATACATCGGTGATGAAGATTTTTGTACGCCGGCAGCCGCAAAAGGTTTGAATGAGCTCGGAGCGGGCACCAGCTTTGCCTGTCCTTCCAGCATATTTCGTGTGACTGCACATGGGACCGGGTTGAGTCCGAATACAACCAAAGTAACACAATCGTATTTTGCGCGTGACGCACTGTGAGTTGGGTAATGAGAAAAAGTCAGATTGGCTTAACGGGGAAGTTAAGATGAAAAGTAAGCGAATACAACATTTGAAGACAGGTTTCGGTAGCGCAGTTGCTGCGCTGATGTTACTAAGCAATGGCGTGCATGCTGCACCGGGAAACCTGGCCGATGTACCTCTGTTTCTGGGCTCAAGTGTTCAGCCAAATATCTTTTTTGCGATCGATGACTCCGGCAGTATGAACTGGGAAACCACATTGAATGATGGCACCTGGAATCCGGGGGGAGTGGCCGACACGATTATTGTTCATCCACCAACAGACCGGGAGTATCGCCGTGCAACCTGCCTAGGATATAACGTACTCGCCTATGATCCGAGCACCGAGTACACGCCATGGAAAGGCGAAGATGAGGATGGAAATACTTATACCGATGCAACGTTAACGACCGCCTATAGAAACCCTTATGATAATGAATCAACGATAAATATCTCCAACCATGTCTATTTTATATGGACCGATGCGGACATGGATGGGGATTATGATGGTCCTGGCAGCACCGGCTTTTTGGCCCCCATCGGGCCGGGAGAAGAGTGTGGGGACCTGACTTCAAATACCACACCGGATGCCGTTTCAGTCAATACATTGCCTGCGACATTGAATCCAGGTGATGCGGGCTACCCAAACTCGCAGCGTAACTACGCGAACTGGTATACCTATTATCGTAAACGTGAATATGAGGCTAAACGCGCCATGTCGGAACTGATCTACGATTCCAATCATCGTATGGGCCTGGCTACCTTGAACGCCAATAATGGTATAGGTATTGCGGTCGAAGACATGACCGATGATACAGAGAAAACCCAGCTGCTTGACGAACTGGGACGGGTCGATTCCTCCGGGTTTACACCTTTACGTAGAATGTTACGCAATGTGGGCCGTTATTTCGACACCGCTGGCAATGACAGTGATCACTCCGCACTTGGGTTTACAAACTCCAGCCCAATCCTTTCCCAGGCCAATGGGGGGGAATGTCAGCAGAATTTCACCGTGCTGTTTTCAGACGGGTTCTGGAATGGTGGAAGTCCTGGATTTGGTAATGATGACGGTGATGATGATACAACCTGGGACGGTGGATCCCATGCGGATACCTTCAGCGATACGCTGGCAGACGTCGCCATGTACTATTACGAGACCGATCTTGCAACGGGTCTGCAGAATAAAGTCGAACCCATCGAGGATGTCGACGAAAACGAAGCACAGCACATGGTCACCTACACGGTTGCATTTGGTATCGATGGTACGTTAACCGCTAACCCGCCTGACCGAACAACTGCGTTTGCCTGGCCGCAACCAGTGTCGAATACCAATACCACTACGGATGATATGCGCCATGCTGCCTGGAACGCTCGTGGCGAATTTTTAAGTGCGAAACAGCCAGCAACTCTTATTTCATCTTTGGAAGCAGCGCTTGCTTCAATTGATAGTCGTATCGGCACTGCATCGGCGGTGACATTCAACTCGAATGAGCTGGATACCGGCACACAGATTTTTCTGACTCAGTTTAACAGTGAAAACTGGTCAGGCGACTTGCTGGCATTTGATGTCAATCCATCTACCGGTGCAGTGATTACTCCGGAGGCCTGGTCTGTTACCACGTTATTGGACGATGCAGGATTTAGCGTATCGGGCCGGACTGTGTATTCGTACAACAATCGACGTGTCGAGTCGCCAGCGGCCGCTGCGGACCCAATCCTGTTTCAATGGTCAAGCCTGTCTGATGTGCAGAAGGACGACCTAAAAACCAATCCCGATGGCAGCATGGAAACAACCATCGGATTTCCGGTTGCCAATGCTCGCCTTGATTATCTACGCGGTGATCGAACCGAGGAAGAAAGTGCCAGTGGTTCGACTTATAATTTTAGAGATCGCAGCAGTCGACTGGGCGATATCGTACATTCGGGTCCTACATTTGTTGGGGCACCGAATGCGCCGTATCCGGACAAAGATCCCTTTGGGGCAAGCGGTGGTAAACGTTATTCAGACTTTATGGCTGCGAATGCAACTCGTAAGGGAATAGTTTATGTGGGTTCTGGTGATGGCATGGTGCACGGTTTTGATACCACAGCCAGCGGAGCAGAAGTGTTGGCGTATATTCCAAATGCGTTGTTTGACGATTCCGGGACTGTGGACAGCGGATTGCACTATCTTTCTGATCCAAATTACACTCATAAATATTACGCAGATTTAGGCATTTCAGTCGGCGATGTATTTATTAGTAATAACTGGGCAACCGTTTTGGCCGGTGGACTTCGAGCCGGTGGAAAGGGTGTATTTGCCCTTGATGTAACCAGTGCGTCATTCCCAAATACTGACATTGGTGCAAACAACACAGTTCTGTGGGAATTTGATGATACCGATAGCCCCTTTATGGGGTTCACCTACAGTAAACCAAGAATCGTGCTACTCAATAATAATAAATGGGCAGTGATATTTGGTAATGGTTACAACAGTACCAATGGGGAAGCCGCGCTCATGATCCTATACGTAGATGGTGGCGATGACGGTACCTGGAGCGCCAGCGACTACAAGATTATAGAAACAGATGTCGGCACGGCCGGTGATGTAAACGGACTCGGACAGGTAACGGTTATTGATCTTAACGATGACTTTATCGCAGACCGGGTGTACGCGGGTGATATCAAGGGAAACTTGTGGGCGTTTGATATCTCCGATACTAACGCGAATAACTGGGATGTAGCTTATCAAGCAAGCGGAACGCCCAAGCCACTGTTTACAGCCGAGACAGGCCAGCCAATTACCGTAAAAGGTGCAATCACCCGTACCCAAACAACTACACTGGCAAACCAGCCGAACGTGTTGGTAGTTTTGGGAACGGGTCAATACCTTACGACAGCTGATCCAGGCAATACTGACCTCCAGGCTATCTATGGGGTTTGGGATGCCGGAACAAGCGAGCTCGATAAAACCGACCTGGTTGAGCAGGACTTAATTACGGGTAGTTCCAGTGAGCTTGTCAGGGTAATGGAGGACAACGCCGTGAATTATGCAGCGACTCCTTCCAGTGGTGATTACGGTTGGTACTACGAGTTTAATGATCCGAATGAATCGGGTGATACATTTGATGGCACATCGAGAGGTGAGCGAATGGTCATTGATCCGGTAATTCGGGGTGAACAGGTATTTTTTGCCACCTTAATTCCCGATGGCGGAGTTTGTTCCGATGGTGGTGGCGATGGCTGGATTATGGCGCTCGATGCTTTTAACGGCGGAGAGCCTACCGCAGGGGCATTTGACGTTAATTTGGATGGCATAGTGGATGCCAGTGACCAGGTAGACAGTAAATATGTCGCTGGCATCAAGTTCACTAATGGTCTGCCTGCTGGATTAGGTTTTCTTGGTGGTACTAACAAGCTATACATAACCGGTACCGGCGGAACAGGTGCAGGCAGTATTTCCACACAAGGTATTAAGGAATTGCCAGATGCTGATATCGGCCGATTGTCCTGGCAGGAGTTAATAGAATGAACAAACTTAGACGTGTACGTATCGCTGTAATGAAATCTTTAACCACATTGTTGCTGGCACTCATGCTCTTGTCGCCTGCGTCTGCAGCATCCTTGCCGAGCCATTACCCCGAGACATTCACCTGGGTGGGTGAGGTACAAAGCATACGATTGTCTGAACAAAAAATTGTTGTGGAAGATCGGGAATTGAATGTAGGCACCGTAATTTCGGTTCATCGGTTGCGGAACTCCAGAACCGGGAGCCTAGCTGACTTGTCTATGGGTATGATTGTAGGATGTAAGTTTGGGCAAAGCGGTCAACTGCTAAGTATTTGGGAGTTACCAGATGACTACGCTGAAAAGAGTGGAACCAGAGCTGCGCGATGAATAATCAGAAAGCCAAAGGAACAGGTATGTCCAAAAAGAGTATGCATGGATTTACTCTCATTGAATTAATGGTCGTTGTTATTGTGATTGTTATTTTGGGTTCAATTGCATTACCAAATTTTCAGGAAGCGATGCAAAAAGGCCGCCGGGCGGATGCAAAGAATATCCTTTTGGAAGTGGCTGCGCTACAGGAACGATTTTACTCGGATTCGGGCTTTTACGGACAGCTCAATGTAATTTCAAGTGGTGCAACGCTTACCAGTGATGATGGTTATTATGAAATTACAGCTGCCGTTGGTGGGGGGCGACCACAGACTTACGTGCTTACCGCTACTGCGCAAAACGGCCAGCAGAATGATAGCAAGTGTGGAAATTATACATATAACCAGGCAGGTACAGTAACAGTCAGCGGGACCGAATCTGTTGGTGATTGCTGGTAACGTAAGGCCTAGCTAGCTTCGCAATTCTTTCGGCACCGCAAAGGTTATATTTTCTTTAACCCCGACAAGCTCGGAAACTGACGCATCGGTCAGGCTGTTTAGTCTTTCCACGACTCTTCTGACTAGAATTTCCGGCGCCGATGCACCAGCGGTGACACCGACCTTAGTCTTATTTTTCAGCCAACCCTCTGAAATCTGATTAGCATCGTCAATCAAATAAGACTCCACTCCATTTTTGTCGGCAATTTCGCGTAAGCGATTTGAGTTAGAGCTGGTTTTTGAGCCTATCACTAGCAGCAATTGGCAGTCTTTGACAAGATCTTTAACTGCATCCTGACGGTTCTGTGTCGCATAACAGATATCGTCACGTTTGGGTGACTGGATGCCTGGGAAGCGCTGTTTTAGTTTTTCAATAATCTCTTTAGTATCATCAACAGATAAGGTAGTTTGGGTAACATAGGAAACCTGATCGGTATTGCTTACTTCAATGGCTTCTACATCATCTGGTGATTCAACCAGTATGATCTGACCTCCGTACTCATCAATGCACTGCCCCATGGTTCCTTCTACCTCCGGGTGGCCTTT